>OOAI01000019.1_pt1 | contig 133700 bp, 113 predicted proteins | sample 1671191 | NCBI WGS metagenome assembly OOAI01 (sample SAMN06348131, study PRJEB24527) | human gut metagenome | biome: human gut; feature: ankylosing spondylitis patient; material: feces | host: Homo sapiens | place: China | collected 2015-10 | reverse complement strand
TATAATGCATCATTCGCATCACAGAATGTTGCGAAAGTGATGATGAAGGAAAATGGAGTGCCGTATTCCATGGCTTCTTTCAAGGAAATCATGGCAAGCACATACATCGCTAAAATAATTTTCGACAAGTGTCAGAGTAAACCGAACCGAAAGTTAATTAGTCATACTATCAAAGAACTCTTTGGCTGGCAGCGTAAAGCCGCTTTCCCGTTATCTCAAATTTTAACGAACCATTGTATTTATATCTTCATTTTATTATATAAACTGAAAAGGTGCGTGAATATTGTATAAAACATAAAAAATGTTTGGCTGTTTCATATAAAAGGAGTATATTTGCAGAAAAATGAGACAATATGACGCAACTGAATAGAAAATTGCCTTTAGGCATACAGGATTTTGAAGAGATGCGTAGAGATTATTATATCTATGCTGATAAGACTGATATGGTTTGGAAACTGGCTAATGGTACTAAATACAATTACCTGAGCCGTCCACGCCGTTTCGGTAAATCTCTTTTGTGCTCTACCCTTAAGTGTTATTTTGAGGGTAGAAAGGAACTCTTTGAAGGTCTCAAAATTATGGAACTTGAATCGGAGTGGGTAAAACGTCCTGTAATCTATTTCAGTATGAGTTTGGGTGGTTCTTCTGCACAGACGCTTACAGAATATTTGAACAATGTATTGTCTTCATACGAGAAGATATATGGCAGAAATCCGGATGAGCAGTCTTTAGGTAATCGTTTAAATGGTATCATTCAGAGAGCATACGAACAGGCGGGAGTACAGATAGCCATTATAGTAGATGAGTATGATGTTCCTTTGCAGCATACCTATGAAACCAATCATCATGATGCATGCCGTGAGATATATCGTAACTTCTTTACAGGGTTAAAAGACTATGGTTACTGCATCAAGTGCGTCTTTATTACTGGCATTACTAAGTTTACTCAGATAAGTTTGTTTAGTATGCTTAATACATTAACTAATGTCAGTTTTAGAAATGAGTATGCAACAATATGCGGTTTGACTAAAGATGAAATTCAGTTCTATTTTTCAGAACAGCTATCTGAATTGGCAGATAACTATGCTATCACGAAGAGTGCCCTTATGGATACAATGAGTTCTATCTATGATGGCTATCATTTCTCTCGTAGTCTCGTCGGTGTTTACAATCCTTTTAGTGTATGTAATGCCTTGGCTAATCTGCGCCTAAATTCTTATTGGATAGCTTCTGGTTCCAACGAAATGTTGCTCAAGGTCTTGCGTAAATTCATCAACGAGATTCCTGAGCTGGACAATTGTTTGATTGATTCTGACTATTTGGAAATGAGTGATGTCAATATGAATGATCCAAAACTCTTCCTTTATCAGTCCGGTTATCTTACAATCAAAAAGGTAGTAGGTAGCAGTTATATGTTAGGTTATCCTAACCGAGAAGTCCGAAATGCGATGTTTGGTATGATTCTTCCGATAATCTTGCATAAGGAGTCTTCGCAAGTAAGCAATGCTATTCAAGAATTAAAGATATCGATGCTAGTTGCTAATATCGATAGGAGTATGCTTTGTCTTAAGCAGTTGGTTGCTGGCACTCCTTACAGTACCCAAAAGAAGGAAATCTTTGCTTTTGAGGAGCATTTCCGTTTTATTCTGAAGAACATTTTCTATCTCTGTGGCTTTAAGGTCTCTGAGGAACAGCAGATGTCTGCAGGTAGAATAGATTTGGTGGTTGAAACTTCAGAAAATATCTACATTTTAGAACTTAAGATGTCTGATAATGGTGGTGTAGTTTCTGCCTCATATCAAATCTCTTCTCGTCATTATGCTGATGCCTATGCTGCATCTTCTAAGCCAGTTATCTCACTTGCGCTTGAGTTCGATAGGCAGAGTAGAGGGCTGATGGATTGGAAGAAATTATGAAGGAGGATAGTGAAGTAAGAATTTGATATGAAGGTTTTATTAGCTCATGCATATTTTGCGGATATTTTTTAGGAAAAAACGAGCCAAATCATATAGATAGTCTTCTATATGATTTGGCTCGTTATATTTAGGCATGCGTGATTACATTGCGTAATTTGCTGTTGTAAATGAACTTAATAATAGATGAAGGCATAAGTCTGAATAGTAGACGAGTACAAGGATAAACATATTTTATGGTAAATATACCATCAAGCATATGGATGCCATATGTGTAAGCTAAAAACTCACTCCAAGCCTTTTTCTTTCCTCTTCTGTTCATCATGGAGTCATTTCTTCTGAACTTAAGTACTATGTCAGGGATATTGTTTATTTTTACTCCACCAGCTAGGGCTTCATACCAAAGGACAACGTCCTCGCAGATGAAAAATTGGTTGCTGTACCTATACCCTCGTTTGAACAAAGAATTTCTAAACATAACGGTGGGATGTCCCAAAGGTGAGGCTTTGTGAATACTGCGTTTGATGTCTGCAAAGTTTTGAGGATAGGTTCTTACTTTGTGTAAAGTTCCTTCATCATTGAACTCTTCTAAGGAACCACCGAGAATCTCTACGTCAGGATGCTTTTCCATATAGGATTCTTGAACCTTAAAACGGTTTGGTATGGCAATATCATCACTATCCATGCGAGCGATAAGTTCCCCTTTACACAACTTTATGCCGTCATTGAGAGCAAGTGCAAGACCTTTGTTCGTGTTGTTGGCTAATAATGTGAACTTATCTCCTATTATTGTTTGCCATTTATTTATAATTTCATTGAGTTCTTGTGTGAGCAGACCATCCTCTACCAAGACTATTTGGTCTGGCTTTCTCTCTTGGTCTGTCCAAATGCTTTTTATGGATTCATCCAAGTATTTAGAATCTTCCTTGGCATAAGTAGCCATTAAAACGGATATTGTCATTATTATAAAAATTAAATGTTTATCCAACTTTGTGGTATTTCAAATTTAGAGGACTTAATGTTGTTCCATTTTGTAGGACATATAACAATCTTATCTTCATGATTGTTTAACCAGGCTCCCCACCATGAGAATGATGAGTTGGCTATGATGTTGTAGTTGCATCTACTCATTAGATACATGTCTTGATAGCTATCTTTACCCTTGTTCCAGTTTACAAATATAACATTTTTCCCCATCAATAAGTCTGATAAATTTTCCTCGCACCACTTTATGTCATTGCTGAAAATGATGTAATAATCACAATCAGTTTTTTCTTGTATGTAAGTTATTGCCCTTTGATAGTAAGCCTTATCACAGATGCCTCCATATAAGGGATGATTTACATAATCTCCTCTTCTGATATGTATTGAGACGCATTTGTGTTGTTTTATTTTATCACAGAACATTAGGTTCTGTTCACTGATAACTTTTGGGGTGAATGCTTGTAGTACTTTTGGACGAATAAACTTGAAGTAGTGCTCATTTTGCCAATAGCCATCATAGTAGCAGTCGTGTTCTGTGTGGAATACATTTTCTTCATAGCCTTCATTTGCATTTTCTACAAGCATTGTAGCTCTTTTTATTTTCAGTTTATGGAGTACTTGCCATATACGGTAATGAGTATATGGATAAGCTATTTTCAGCTTATCCATAAATGTAGCTTCATCTGCCTCTATACAAAACAGGTGCCCTAATTCATACCCATTATGTAAGGGATAGCCGCGGAAACAAGATGTGTCAATCTTTGTCTTTTCATCTTTGTATCTGTCCTTGATCGCTAAGTATAAGGCATATTGAAACATCTGGTTTCCAAGGCCCCCCAAAATCTTAATTATTTTCATTCTTTGTCGTTTTGTTGCTTTTTATTATACTCCAGTCTTGTTTCCATGTTGTTCTTAGTTGAGAACCAAAGATTGCCCAAGCAGAACTTAATATAAAACCAAGTAATGCGTAGATGATAACTTTTACAGCTCTGCTAGAGTTTGCTTTGTTTGGGTAAGAGGCAGGCTCTAATACAACAAACACAGGTTTTGCATCTTGCACTTCCATAAGTGCACTGATACGCTGTTTTTCTATTGTATTGTAAGCTTCTTGCGCCAATATGGCATCTTGCTCAATTCTGTCTATATTGCCCTTAACACTCTGCAGTTCTACGAAGAAGTTTTCGTCGGCAGCTGCTGCATATTTCTTTTGTAGCTTGATGAGTCGTATTCTAGCTTCATCAGAAATTTTGGTGTAATATTTCAACTTTTCTTTGGCTTTTAAAGTCTTGTAATTTATTACCATTGCTTGAAGACGACAACTTACGGTGTCTGCTATTTGTTGCGCTACGGCAGGGTCGTCACATGTGAAAGATATAGTTGTAATTCCTGTTTTCTTGTTGATGACAACATCAACACTTGAAGACATTTTCTTTATCAATTCCTCCTGTCGCTTGGTGTAATGAGTATAGTCTATCTTATTGATGTTGCTGATGGAGTCTTTTTTCTCAAGATGCAGTATCTTCTTGATTCCACCAAGAACCTTTTCTGTTGTCGTAATTCTTGTGGAGTCAGTATAATAATCATATAAACTCATGTTTACCTTACCTGTTTTCTTTCTGATTTTGCTTTTTGGCGATGGAGAAACATTGCATTTTAATAGTGAGGCAAGGAATGGTTTACTGGTTGCCATCTCTGGAAAAATGGTAACATTGTAAGCTCCTTCGTCAGACCCTGCAACTGATGATAGGTCCATAAAACTAGAGAGACTGTTCATCAGTGAACTTTTCATGTCTTGTTCTTGCTCTGGTACAACCACCTCACTCGCCGTGTAGTCTCTGTCAGAAGTAAAGGCATTGATGATGCCAACAATGATAAAAATGATAGTTACAATGATAACTACTAGCTTTTTGTGATAGAGCTTAGATAGCAATGGCAGAACATCTATATTGATTTTCTGCGAATTAATCTCTTCTTTTTTGTAAAGTTCTTCGTCTTTCATATTTTGTTTTATTTTTGTTTCTTATTTATTTGATTTCTTTGATGAATTTGATAATTTTTTTTGTTTCTTTCTTGAATATGACGCCAAGTATGCACATCACCAACAGATACCATGCTATGGCACTATATACACCATAATAATAGTAGGTTATTACAAATCCTATCGTATTGAACAGTTCTACCCAGGTTATGCTTTTAAAGGGTAGGTTGTATTCTTTGTTGAGTGATGTCTGCATAACAAGCACTTTGATGATTTCTGCTATCAATATTCCTAATGCCATGAGGTCGATGTCGTGCTGTTTGATGGCAAAGTAATAACATGCTATTGCACATAGTACTGTCATTACATTAATATACAAGAGTTTTTTTATTTGCCCTAGATTCTTGAAATATGTATTGTAAAGCAGTACGACTCGTGTCTCGTAACAGATGCATGGTGCCGTAAATGCCAAGAATTTGAGAGATTCCTCATACTTAGGCAGCCAAGCCATGATAAAGAAATACATCATAAAGAATAGAATATAGAATATCATCGGTAAAATAGTCATGATGTAGTCTATCTTTTCATATAGTACTGCCTGCATCTCTTTTCTGATTCTCTTCAGAATAGGAAACAATACATATCCTATCTGTGAGATGAAAAAGAGTAGGAAAGAGGCAATTGTTATAGAAAACGATAACTTCGAGAACATCTTGATGTCCCAATAGTGCTCTACAGCCAATCTACACAATCCCATAATTAGAATGGACACGAAGTTGGCCAGCATAAGTACGATTCCGACCTTACATACGCTTATGATTCCATAAAGGGTGTTTTTGCTTGGTTTTTGTATATGATTGAATAATTTGCTTTTGAAGAAGACCAATACACAAACCACCAAGTGGGCTAACGTATATGTTGATATAACGTAACTAGCTTCTTGACAATGGGTACATATCAAGTACACAACTCCTAACGACATGATTAGCTTGTCTAGAATAATGGTCTTTGAAACAAATTGTATTTGGTCTGTTGCCATCATTGCCATTGTGATGATTTTATAAGTGTTGTCAATGACTAGGTAAGCTGCTGTCCACATGAAAATGAGAGCATATTTCTCATCCTTGCAGAGTGTTATAGTTGCTATGATAGTCATAAGGGCTAAAAATATCTGGCTAATAAAGACAAACTGTATTTGAGGAATCCATTTCTGCCTATCTATGCTATTCCAGTATTGCCCTCCTAATTTGAGGTATATTCCATCTCCATAGCCAAAGTGTAATACACCTACATAGCTAGTCCAAAGCAAGAAATATTGCCAGTATCCAAATTGTTCTACAGAGATGAATTTAGGCAAAATAAAAGACACGATGATGCTAGTCAATAGCGATACGCCTTGACCTCCGATTGTCCAGCATGAATCTTTTATAAAATTTCTAAATGTACTCATTCTGCTTCTGTCTTCTTGTCTAACCGTTCTAACCATTTTTCGAAAGAATATTTTTCTTTCAACTTTTGTGGGTATGCAGTTGATGGTTTATTTAAAAACGTATTTAGCTCATTTATATTGTATGGCGTTAACACATATATGTTGCAGTTGTTGCCAAAGTCTTTGTTCTCTTTGATGTGCACATTGGTTGTAACAACTTTCTTGTTAAACAATAAGCCTTCCATGAATCTTAGCGTGAGTCCCGATTGGCCTTTTTGTACAACATCGAGTAGGGCGCATGATTCCTTCGTGAGGTGGCATAGCGTGAAATAGTCAACTTCACGAGAGTAGTTCTTATCGTATAGCGATTTGAAATTGTCAACAATTCTAAAGTCACATTTTATCCCACAAGGTTTCAGCTTTGCTTTTAGGTTGAGCAAGAAATCCTTTCTGCCCTTGTTGGTCCCTATGAATAGCAACGATTCCTTTTGCTTAACTCCTAAGCTATGAGGATTAGCAGGTATGTTACTGAGTTGGGGATTATAGAAAGTGGCTCCATATCTAAAGCCATACTTTTTTGCATCTTCTTCCATAAAAGTCCATATTTCCCATCTATCTGAAAGTAACTTGTATTCTTCTGAGAAGAATGCTGGATTCAGAAGGTACAAGATGAGACGGCAATCTTTTGGAACAGTCTGCTCTATTTCTTTGCAATAGTAAGCATAGCGGGCATAGGTGTCAAACAATATGAGATTATTGGCACCTAGACATTCCTTGGTCCAGTCTTTCTTCTCTTTGGTGTTCGAGATGAATCGAGAAAACACTGGGAGCTTCCTGAGAAAGCGCATGGGCTTGGAAAGAGGTTTTCTGATGTAAATCTCTTTCACATTTGTATCATAGAGATAATTCCTTATAGGAAAATCAATAAATATATAGTCGGTTGTACTCATTTGTTAATTTCTAATTGTTTTCCATATCCATGGAATTTATATATATAGCTTTGCGTCTTGCAATCACATTATTGTCTGGTGTTTCGAATATACTATAATATGGTACATACCTTTCGTAGAAATAGTACCTATCAGAAGTTTCTTTAGAGGAAACTTGATAAGTAACATCAACGAAGTACGTCCTTACAAATGCAATTAGCATAAGACTACCATAAATGATGGTTACATTTTTTTTCCTTATAACATATAAAAATTCAACCAAAGAAATAAAGTAGAATAGATTGAATGAATTGCAAATTCGAGTTAAAAAAATAGGCATGAAAAGACCTAGAATATGTAATATAAAACATATCTTAGTACCAATATAAACTTTATAACTGACATGTCCTTTTGTATAAATAATAATGAAATAAATTAATATAATGTCTATTATACCTCTTAATAATCCCACTAATGAGCCAATTTCCATCTTTGAGTATACATCCGTAAATGAATCATCTCGTCCTGCGGGAAGCAGAAATGTTAGTTTGCTTAGAGTTAATGGATTAGCTATTGTCAATATTACAAAAGTCATAACTAATACGTATTTTTTGGTAAATTCTTTTGTCAGTATTGGCAACAAAAAAGGTATAATAAAGTAAAATATGGCTGCGTCATGAAATAGAAATGCTAGTATGCATAGACCATAATATGGGAGCCATTTATGCTTGATTAAGTATCCAAATGCGAAATAGAAAATGCAGATGGACAGAGAGTCTCGCATAATTTCACAATTAAAGTATAGAAACTGGAAGAGAAGATAAACGATAGCTACCTCGAATTTTTTTTCAGTTTCTTTTTGGATAATATAAAATGTTATAGGGTTTACGATGCATGCCAAAATAATTTGGAGGACATAAAATTCTTGATAAATTGATTTAGCCAAAACGTTAAGCATAATCCATAATGGTTGGTAGCGAAACATGGCAAAAGTAAAAATATTGAATTCTTCAAGAGTAGGATACCGGTCATAGTCACCCATGTAGGTTTGTGTATCTCCACCAACAATTAGTCGAAGACCTGCCACTAAAATCAATAGTACACACTCTCCCCAATACCAAATCTCGCTACTGAAAAATGGTATCTTATGCCTATAAAATATAGGCAGGCAAAATATGATGATAAGAAATAAGTAAATCATTCTATTTGTTTGTTGTTTTATTTCTGTTTATAATACCATTGTTGTGGGGCATAGCGAAAAGGTCGAAATATGTAATCCTTTATTAATCGCTTTAAAATAGCCTTTGTCTTGTCTGATGACAATTCCTGCTTTTCACCATTTCTTAGGCGGGTAGCTCTGATGGCTTGTTTGAAGAATATATCATAATCTTCAATATGCTCCCATTGTACTTTGATTTTTCTGCAATAGGCAGGGATATTTAAATATTTGTAGATAAGAGCAGAGTATATAGATTGGTCATGCCTATTTTCTATGAATTTCTTACTCTCGCTTTTACGCTCTTCGCAAGTTACATCCTTTATTAGTTCTGGATGTGCTATCATAAGTTTACGCCACTCCGTTATTAATTTCCTCGTAAATGGCGTAGCCTTTAGGACAATAACTGTAGCCAAGAACTGAAAAGCCTTTTCCCATTTTTGTGCATTTGAAGTCTCGAAGTATTGAATAATGTTTTTGCGTGTCCATTGATCTGTCCTTTGATAGATTCGTTGAGCTATTATCTCATATTGATGGAGTTCATTCCAAATACGCTGCCATTCTTTGCTAGCGTACAATGAGCAACCAGCATCGCAATATATCAAAATGTCTCCATCTTCCATATTGTTTAATGTTGTCAGAATGACGTCAGGCTTCCAACTCCATAAGCCACCACCTCTTTTCTCTTTGAAAACTTCGCTGTTGCGAAGTCCTTCGGATAGTTCTTGTTCTGAATATGCAATTATTTTATCGAAGATTTTTAGAGCGTTGGCTTGTTGTACGAAACGGGTCTTGGACATCTCAAACTTGCTATCTCCGTATGTAATCAATACTTTCTTCATGTCCGATTATTTTTTTGCTGGCAATGATTCCTATCAGAAACATTGTCAGCATTGTTTACTTACTCATATTAGCAATCGTAGCAACCATGGCGGCGATGCTAATGACTTATCTCTGCTTCCAACTCTCAACTCCTCTTGTCTTGCTGGAGAAGTTGATGCCAAGCTTGACAACTGTTCGCTTATCCATAGCGAAAGGAGCTGCATAGTTTTTGACTTCTATCTGTTGCAGAGCTTCTTCGGCGCTTCCATCTAATTTGCATTCGATGATGTAGTTGTAGTCGGAAGTTTGAATGAGAACGTCCATCCTGCCTTCACTTGTCGGTATTTCTACCTGTGTGTGGAATCCCATAATCTTAAAAATGAGATATAGGGCATTTTGGAAGTAAAGTTCTGCTTCGCCTGCTACCTGATAGCTGTTGTCTGCAAAGAAAGCGGTAAGCCGATTCATAAATTGTTCAACATGTCCTGCTTCAACATCCTTCACAAACTCATCGACCATAAAGGCGGAACGATCACCTGCAGAACAGTATAGCGGCAGCAGGAAGTTAAGGAAACCTTCTTCCACCTCCTTGTTCGGGAAGCCTAGCAGATATTTCTTAAACCTTTCGTCATAGCCTTTGATTGTGAGATAACCACTCTGGTATATCACAGGTATCGGATTGGTTGACAGTGAATCCACGCTGTTGATTACATCGTCTGATACCCTTTCCTTTGTCATGTCTGGCAAACGATAGTTGTGCATTTTCAGCAAGTCAACTAGAAATGTTGGTGTGCCAGTCTCAAACCAGTAGTCTTTATAGCGAAGTCTTGACAAAGTGTTCAGTACACTGAATGGGTTATAGATTCCTATTGTATTCTCCTCGAAATGATATCCGTCGTATCTTGCCTTCAGTTTTGCTATTGTGGCTTCTTCTGTATCGCCATTGGCTTCGGCTAATTCGTTGATACCTTCCTTGAAATTCGTAAGCAGTTCCTTCTCTGTCATTCCGCAGATACTGATATAGCGGTGGTCCATCGAGATATCCGTCAGGTTGTTGAGGTCACTGAATACGCTAACCTTGCCAAACTTGGTTACACCTGTGAGGAATGCAAACTTGATATATCGGTCTTGTGTCTTCAATACCGAATAGAATGCTTTCAGCTGTGCACGATGTTCAGCCTGTAACTCTGGGTCGCGCAAGGTCTGAAGTATAGGCTTGTCGTATTCATCTATAAGAATTACAACACCACATCCTTCTTTCTCTGCAGCTCGTGCTATCACACCCTTGAAACGAAGAGCAAGTGTGGCTTCTGACTCACGGGTTCCATATTTGCTTTCCCAAGTTGTGAGGTAGTCATTAAGAACTGTGTACAGACTGTCTTTCTCTCGAAAGTTGGCCGTGTTGAGATCAATATGGAAGATAGGATATTTCTTCCATTCTGTCTCCAAGTCATATATGGCTAAGCCCTCGAAGAGTTCCTTCTTACCCTGGAAGTATGCTTCCAACGTAGACAGAAAGAGACTCTTTCCGAATCGCCGTGGACGACTGAGGAAATAGTATTCTCCCTCTGTCGCCAATTTGTACACGAATCGGCTCTTGTCTACATACGAATATCCATTTGTACGTAGCTTTTCGAAATCTTGTATTCCTATAGGATATTTCATTGAATGACTCCTTTCTTATAGGCGTTTGATTATTCTTACTTACTCAAATTGGCAATCGTAGCAATCATGGCGGCGATGCTGCTCATGCTGCTTCCCATACTCATCATTTCGGCGGTACTCATCTTGCGCTTCAGCTTGGCTGGGATGACAATCTCACTGCCTGGCTGCACTTTGGCACCATGAGAGAGCTTGGCTACCTTGCCATTCATATAGATGATGTATGCCTTGCTCTTTAATGCATCTGAGGCAAAACCACCTGCCTGATCGATGTAGTAGCTTGGCTTCTTGCCCTTTTCGTAGGCTACCGTATTGGCAAACATTACAGCACCGTTGATCTTTACCGTACCATTGTACTGAGGAATGACCAGACGGTCGCCCTCGCGCAAGATGATGTCGGCATCACTGCCTGGGTTCGCCAATGCTTCAGGAAGATCGATACCTACCGGATACTCGCTAGGTACATTGAACTTCTCTATGTTGGTGCGCTCTACATCCTTAGAGGTCTGCGAGATGGCACTGGCATTGTTGCTGCTTGAGGCTAGTTGCAGAAGATTTTTCTGTACCTCTTCGCGCTGCATCTTCAATACTGCCTCCATGCGCAGCTTCTCTTGTTCGTTGGCTTTGCGGATGATGCGGGCTCCCTTGAGATATGCCTGGTCGGTAGCTCCACCTGCTTTCTTGAAGAGTTCACTCAGGCGGGCGTTGCGACGGTCTAATGTATAGAGACCGGCAAACATCACTTCACCGGTAATCGATACGTTCTGCTGCTCTACATATGCCGGACTCTGACGAATCATTACTTCATCAAATGGCATCAGCTTGAAGCCTGGGGTGCCGTCGATAACGAAGCCGTCTTTGAGAGATAGGGTGTAGGTCTTGGCGATAACGCTGTCTGGACGTAAAGCCTTGGCATCCATCACTCTACGGCTTACCATTACATTAACGGTTGAAGCTTTGTCGGTCAAGCCGCCTGCCTGAAGAACGAAGTCTTCGAGGGTCTCATTGTCGGCATATTGATAGACGCCTGGATACTGCACTTCGCCACGGATGGTGAGGGTGCGCTCTACAATCTTTTCCTGTCGGGTAGGGATGAAGAGAACATCGTTTTCCTTCAATGGGATATCTGGAGTCTTGCCGTTCATAATGCCGGCAATGTCTACACTTACTACTTCGAGTGAGCGGTCTGCCTTCATGCGGTGCATTACGGCACGGTTGGTGAAGGCTTCCTCTGTCAATCCTTCGGCATGCTCTACTAGGGTGCGTACGCTGTTGATCTGCTCGCCCAGATTGTACATGCCCGGACGGAATACGGCTCCTTTCACCTCTACGGTGTTGGCGTAGCGTGGCAGGATGCTGTCTACGCTGATTGAGTCGCCGTCATCGATACGGAAACTGGAGAAGTCGAACTCTTCTATATTATATACGGCACGTTCTCTGCCGGTCTTGCGGTTCAGTCTTACTGATTTCTTGTAGGCATCGCCTGTAAAACCACCGGAATACTTCAGAAGGGAATTGACACTCTCGTTCTTCTTCATTTCGTAAATCATCGGGCGCTTGACCTTTCCGGCGATGGTTACGAGACAATCGTATGGACCTACTACGATAACATCGTTGTCGGCAAGGCGGACATTACCCGTCAGTTTGCCGTTCAGAATATAGTCGTAGATGTCAACAACCGTTACCAGTTTGTTGTGTCTGTATACCTTGATGTTTCGCAATGTACCCAGATCGTTGGTTCCGCCAGCCATGTAGAGTGCATGGAATACGGTAGCGAAGGCTGAGAGGGTATAGGTGCCCGGAATCTTAACCTCGCCCATTACGTTTACCATGATGGTCTTGGTCTGTCCTACAGTGAGTTTGATGCGGCTTGAACGGTATCTGCTGCCCACGGTATTGCGCAGGCGGGCATTAGCCTGAGCTACGGTTAAGCCTGAAACGCTGACCGGTCCATAACCCTCGATAGTTACTTCACCATCTGGCGAAACGGTGCTCTCGATGGTTTTCTGAGAGGCGCCATAGATATCTATGATGACGGCATCGCCAGGCCCCAGACGATAGTTCTGTGGGGTAGCGATGTTCATATTTGGCTCGAAACTGAGGTCTTTGTTATTGAAGATGTCACGGCCGAAAACCTTACTGCGCTTCTGGTTGAGCTCAGCCTGCAGCTGTTTTACCATGGTAGTTGTATCGGGTACCATGGCGTTCATTTCCTTGTTGAAATCTTCATAATCTGGGTTGGTTTCATCATAAGATGAGTTGTAGCTGTCGTTCTGCTTGCTCTGGATGCGATAATTGCTATAGGTTGAAGCCTGCTTCTCTTTGTCCTTGTCCTGGTAATCTTCTCTTTGCTTACCATTGTTGGTCCGCATTCTCTTGTTGCCTGCATTTCCTGCAGCGGTTGTGCTGTAGAGCTCGTTCTGCTGCGACATCTTCTGATACTTATTGCGTACACGTCGAATCTGGGAGATGTCTACGCCCTTCTGCATCAGTTTGGTAACAATCTGCGAATTGGCTGTGCCACGCTCATGTTCTTTCACCACAAAGCTCATGACCTGATCATCGGTCATGTGAGAACTCTGTGCGAAAAGAGGCCCTGAAGACAGGACGAGCGCCAGTACAAGTATGATATGTTTCTTCATTATTGTTCTATTATCTTAGTTATATTTATGTAATAACTCGAAAAAAGTGATTTTGTTGCTATAGAAGGCTGAAAAGATGTTAATAAAAACAAGAAACCCAGGGTTCAACCCTGGGTTACTGATGTTCTGAGCGAGATACGGGAGTCGAACCCGCCTCACAGGCTTGGGAAGCCCGTGCACTACCGATGTGCTAATCTCGCGAAGGAAAATACTAACTCTTTTCACAAGAAAGAGCCACGAGCGGGACTCGAACCCGCGACCCACGCATTACGAATGCGTTGCTCTACCAACTGAGCCATCATGGCTTTTTGCCCGAAAGCAGATGCAAAGGTAATGAATATTTTTTGAAATAAGAAATTATTGCCTAAACTTTTCTTGTGGTTAACTCTTATTAACTAAAGTTAGTTGGTTGCTATACCGGGTTCATAATAAAAGAGGGACTATCGCCAGTGGATAGTCCCTCTTCAGATTATAGTTTCTTGAATGTCAATTCTTCTTTTTTCGAATTTTTGCCTACCGAGATGGTGTCGCCTGGCTTCATTGTGCCATCGAGTAACATCTCGCAAACGGAATCTTCGATGTAGGTCTGGATGGCGCGGCGGAGTGGGCGGGCACCAAACTGCACATCGTATCCCTTCTCGGCTACCATCTCCTTTGCCTTTTCGGTAATCTGGAAATGGTATCCCAGTTCTTCTATTCTCTTGACCAGTCCTTCCAGGTCGAGGTCGATGATGCGCTTGATGGCTTTGAGATCCAGCTGGTCGAAGGTGATGATGTCGTCGAGGCGGTTCAGGAACTCTGGAGCAAACTGCTTACTCAGACTCTTCTGGACGATGCTGCGGGCATACTCCTTGTCTTTCTCATCCATCGCCAATCCGCCTTTTATACCTGCAGAAGTAAAGCCGACGCCTCTGCCGAAATCTTTCAGCTGGCGGGTTCCTGCATTAGAGGTCATGATGATGATGGTGTTGCGGAAGTCGATGAGTCGGCCATTGCCATCGGTGAGCCTTCCTTCGTCGAGTACCTGTAAGAGCAGGTTGAATACCTTGCTGTTGGCTTTCTCTATTTCGTCGAGCAATACGATGCTGTATGGTTTGCGGCGTACCTTTTCGGTCAGCTGTCCACCTTCGTTATAGCCTACGTATCCTGGAGGTGCACCTACCAGACGTGAGGCGTTGAAACTCTCGGAGAATTCGCTCATGTCTATTCTGATGAGTGAATCTTTCGACCCAAACATTTCCTCGGCAAGTTTCTGGGCAAGATAGGTCTTACCTACACCTGTAGGACCCAGGAACATGAATACGCCAATAGGATGGTTAGGGTCGCGCAAGCCTACACGGTTTCTCAGAATGGTCTTTACCATCTTGTTGATGGCATTATCCTGAGCAATCACCTTGTGCTTCAGGTTGTGTTCCAAATCTTTCAGACGTTTGCTTTCACCCTCTGCCATGCGTTGGGCCGGTACGCCGGTCATCATGCTGATAACGTTGGCAATGTCTTCGGCTGTCACCTCAACATATTCGCCAATCTCTCCCTGCTGCCATTGCGCCTTCATGTCCTCAATCTCTTTCTCGATCTTGGTCTGGGCATCTCTGCATGAGGCTGCCATCTCGAAGTTCTGGTTTGCTACAGCCTGCTGCTTCTTGCTGATTATCTTTTTCAGTTCTTTTTCCAACTTGATATATGGAGCAGGAACACTTGCATTATTAATATGTACGCGCGAGCCGACTTCATCTATCACGTCGATAGCCTTGTCTGGGAAGTGGCGGTCGGTGATATAGCGCTCTGTCAGTTTGACACATGTGTCGAGAGCCTCGTCTGTATATCTCACACAGTGATGCTTCTCGTAATGTTCCTTGATGTTGTGCAGTATCAGCAGGGTCTCTTCGCGTGTAGTTGGTTCAACGATAACCTTCTGGAAACGGCGCTCCAAGGCTCCGTCCTTCTCAATGCTCTTGCGATACTCATCGAGCGTGGTGGCACCGATACACTGGATGATACCTCTTGCCAGGGCTGGTTTCAGAATATTGGCGGCATCCATGCTTCCTTCGCCGGAACCGGCACCTATCATGGTGTGAATCTCATCTATGAAGATGATGATCTCCGGATGATCTTCCAGTTCCTTGATGACATTCTTGATGCGCTCTTCAAACTGTCCGCGGAATTTGGTTCCTGCAACGATGGCAGTGAGGTCGAGACTAACCAGACGCTTGTTGAAGAACATAGGCGATGTTTCCTGATTGTTGATGAGCTGTGCCAGTCCTTCTACGATGGCACTCTTTCCTACGCCCGGTTCACCTATTAATACTGGATTGTTCTTCTTTCTGCGACCCAGAATCTCGAGCACGCGCTGAATCTCCTTCTCTCTGCCCACGACAGGGTCCAGCTTTCCTTCGGCTGCAGCCTTGGTCAGGTCGAAACTGAATTTGTCGATGGTAGGGGTGCTGCTCTTTTTGCGCGGAGTTCCATTTGAACGGGTAGACAGTCTCATCGGGTTCTGGTCCTTTTCCATATCGAATGGCTCTTCGTCAGTTTCCATCATGTCGTTCTGCTCGTTGTAGTCATCTTCTGCTTCTATTCCACCAGCCATCTCCAGGGTCTCTGCTTCCTCCTGCTTGTCAGCATCAGGGGTTTCAGAATCTGGTGTTTGTGGTTCCATTTTGAAATCCTTCGGCTCTTCTGTCTTCTGCTCATCATCCTTGTCAGTAGGATAGAGCATTTCGATGGCACGGTCGTAGCTTAAGCCCAGTTGACTCAGCCAGTTGGCTACAGGGTTCTTGTCATTTCTCAAGATGGCAAGCAGCAGATGTCTTGGCTCTACAATCTTGGAGTGCTCGTAGTTGTTTGCCTCGCGGATAGAGTCTCTGATAATGCTGTCTGTTATCTGGCTGAATGGGATGTGGCTGTTCTCCTTCACGTTATCGGCAGGAGTTTCTTCCACACGCTTTTCCAGTTTGCTGTTAAGGACTCCGCTGAAAGCCATCGGACTGATGTCTGCGCCTTTCAGGAGCTTGTTGACATCGCTGTCGTTCTGGCTAATCAGACTCAGCATCAGATGCTCCACGCTGATTTCTCTTCCCAAGGTGCGTGCTGCTTCTTTGCTACTTCTGTTCAGTATGTCCTGTATATGTGAAAACGGATTTATCATATTTGCTTATATTTTTAAATATCTCAGTGCAAAAGTACACATTATTTTCAATAATAGCAAATGATATGCCAACTTTTTTGCATTGTTAAAATACAAATAATGCTAAAATAATGCGATTTTTCGCCTCTAAAGCGTTTTAGTATCATTTTTTTTTGTATCTTTGTCGGGAATTTCAAAAGGGTAAAACGGCTTAGAACGCAAGGAAATGCCCTTAAACGCGATTTCCGGATGGAAAACAGGCGTTTTGAAAGTAACGAATAAACAATAATACATTAATATAAGAAATGGACGAAAATCAGACAATGGATCATGATAGAATCATGAAGATCAACATTGAGGAGGAGATGAAGTCGAGCTACATCGATTATTCGATGTCAGTTATCGTGGCTCGTGCCCTCCCTGATGTACGCGATGGTTTCAAGCCTGTGCACCGCCGTATTCTTTACGGTATGCTCGGCATTGGAAACACCAGTGACAAACCTTATAAGAAATGTGCGCGTGTTGTTGGTGAGGTGCTCGGTAAGTATCACCCTCACGGTGACGCTTCTGTTTATGGCGCTCTGGTGCGTATGGGACAGGAGTGGAACATGCGTTATACCTTGATTGACGGACAGGGTAACTTCGGTTCTGTTGACGGTGACTCTCCTGCTGCCATGCGTTATACAGAGTGCCGCCTCTCCAAGATGGGTGAGCATATCATGGATGACCTTGACAAGGAAACGGTTGATATGACCAACAACTTCGATGATACCCTGCAGGAACCTACCGTGATGCCTACCAAGATTCCTAATCTTCTGGTAAATGGTGGTAATGGTATTGCAGTAGGTATGGCTACCAATATGCCTACCCACAACCTGGGTGAGGTGATTGATGGTTGCTGTGCATATATCGATAATCCTGACATTGATACAGATGGATTGATGCAGTATATCCCTGCTCCTGACTTCCCAACCGGTGCTACCATCTATGGTATACAGGGTGTGAAGGATGCATACGAAACGGGTCGAGGCAGAATCGTGGTTCGTGCCACTGCCGAGATTGAAAGTGGTGAAAACCATGATAAGATTGTTATCACCGAGATTCCTTATGGTGTTAACAAGGAGCAGCTCGTGATGGCTATTGCTGACCTTGCCAAGGAAGGCAGAGTAGATGGCATCGCTAACGTAAACGATGAGTCTGGCCGTCAGGGTATGCGTATCGTTGTTGATGTGAAGCGTGATGCTAATGCCAATGTTCTTCTGAACAAACTCTTTAAGCTGACTGCTCTTCAGAGTTCATTCTCAGTGAATTGCATCGCTCTTGTTAATGGCCGTCCACGTCTTTTGAGCTTGAAGGAGTGTGTGAAGTATTTCGTAGAGCATCGTCATGATGTTACGATCCGCCGCACCCAGTTTGAACTGAAGAAGGCTCAGGAGCGTGCTCATATTCTCGAGGGCTTAATCATTGCCTGCGACAACATCGACGAGGTGGTACATATTATCAGAGCCAGCAAGACTCCTTCTGATGCTCAGCGCAACTTGGAGAAGCGCTTCGAACTCGATGAACTTCAGAGTAAGGCCATCGTGGATATGCGCCTCAGCCAGTTGACAGGCCTGCGCCTGGAGCAGTTGCACAATGAATTCAACGAGTTGATGAAGACCATCGACTACTTGAACCAGATTCTGAACGATCCTGAGCTCTGCAAGAAGGTAATGAAGGACGAACTCAACGAGGTGAAGGAGAAGTATGGTGACGCACGTCGTACCATGATTAAGCCAGATGACCATGAGTTCAACCCAGAAGACTTCTATCCAAACGACCCAGTGGTTATCACCGTGAGTCATCTCGGATATATCAAGCGCACCCCATTGTCAGAGTTCCGTGAGCAGGCTCGTGGTGGAGTAGGTTCTAAGGGAGCCCGTACCCGTGATAAGGACTTCACCGAGTATATCTATCCTGCTACCATGCACCAGACCATGCTGTTCTTCACCAAGAAGGGCCGCTGCTACTGGTTGAAGTGTTACGAGATTCCTGAGGGCGACCGCAATTCTAAGGGTCGTGCTATCCAGAACCTCCTCAACATCGAGAGCGATGACCAGGTGAATGCATTCCTCCGCCTCAGAGGCTTGAATGATGCTGAGTTCATCAACAACCATTATGTAGTCTTCGCTACCAAGAATGGTACGGTGAAGAAGACCTGTCTGGAGGCATATTCCCGTCCACGTGCCAACGGTGTGATTGCTATCAACATCGTAGAGGGCGATGAGGTGGTAGATGTTCGTCTGACAAATGGTCATAACGAGCTGATTATTGCCAACCGCAATGGTCGTGCTGTCCGTTTCGACGAGAACGAGATTCGTACAATGGGCCGTACATCTACCGGTGTTCGTGGTATGCGCCTCGATGAGGGTAATGATGCCGTAGTAGGTATGATTGTTGTCAACGATCCTGAGAAGGAAACCGTGATGGTGGTGAGCGAGCAGGGTTATGGTAAGCGTTCTGATGTACTCGATTACCGCGTTACCAAGCGTGGCGGTAAGGGTGTGAAGACACTGAATATTACCGATAAGACTGGTCGACTGGTAGCTATCAAGAACGTAACCGATGATAACGACCTCATGATTATCAACCAGAGTGGTATCGTAATTCGTCTTGCCGTAGCCGATTGCCGTGTCATGGGCCGTGCTACTCAGGGTGTGCGCCTCATCAACCTTGCCAAGAAGAATGATGTCATTGCCAGCGTATGCAAGGTGATGAGTTCAGAGCTCGAGGCTTCTGTAGAAGAGGAGAGCCGTTCTGCCTGGGCAAAGAAGAGCGAGGAGATAGAGAATGATACCGTAGGTGCCAAGACTGCCGAAGAGGCTGCCGAGGCTGAGGCTCATCTCGCTGACGAAGCATCTGAAGCTGAGGATACCGATTCGGGCAACGTAGATTTCGAATAAAAGAAAAGACGCGTAAAAAATAAATAACAACAACTTTTAAACTCATTAAGAAAAATGAAAAAGTTTTTAGTAGCTGCAATGATGGTACTAGGTGCCACATCAGCATTCGCAGGCGACAGTGACGCTCTCAAGGCTGTCATGAAGGCTAAGTCTTATGCCGAGGCTGAGGCTTTGGTTAAGCAGAATTTGGGTCAGATGGCTAACGATGCAGAGAAGGCCAAGGCTTACAACAAGCTCGTTGATCTCGCTATGAAGCAGTTCAACGACCAGCAGAGCATCCAGCAGACCAATCAGATCATGAAGAAGAACGACCCGGTTGACGAGGCTGCTATGTCTGAGGGCGCTTACAATGCATTGATCAATGCTATTGAGTGCTACAAGTACGACCAGCTTCCTAACGCTAAGGGTAAGGTTGCTCCTAAGTTTAACAACAACGCTAGCCGTGTATGGGGTGCTCGTGTTCAGCTCGTTAATGCGGGTCAGACAGCAGCCCAGAACAATAAGGCTGATGAGGTATTGAAGTATTGGGGTGCATTCCTCGATACAGACAATGAGCCTCTCTTCGCTTCTGTAGACCAGAAGCAGAAGGATAGCGAGAAGGACTATATCGGTCAGGTTGCTCTCTTTGCAGCCCGTTATGCATACCAGGCTAAGGATGCTGCCCGTTGCGAGAAGTATTGCGACATCGCCATGAAGAGTGAGAAGGAGGCTAAGGATGCCCTCAACCTCAAGCTCTATGTGATGAAGGACGGCTTGAAGACTCACGAGGATTCTCTTGCCTATGTTAACAAGCTCAAGGATATCTTTGCAAAGGACGAGACCAATGAGGTTGTTCTCGATGGTTTGAACTCTATGTACTCTTCATTGAAGATGGAGAAGGAGCAGACTGAACTTTTGGACAATGCTATCGCAAAGAACCCTAACAACTTCGTAGCTCTTGCCAACAAGGGTATGATGTATATCCAGAAGAATGATGCAGACAACGCTATCAAGTGTTTGAAGCAGGCTCTTGCTGCAAAGGAGGATAACGTAGTTGTTCTTACTTATCTGGGTGCTTGCTACAACAGCAAGGCTGGTAACTTGCAGGATCCTAACGGCCGCAAGGTTGTTTACCAGGAGGCTATCAAGGTTCTCGATAAGGCTAAGCAGCTCGATCCAGAGAAGGCTCAGGCTAACTGGGGTTACACCCGTTACCAGGCTTACTATGGCTACTATGGTCCTAACGCAGCAGAGACCAAGCAGGCTGAGGCTGAGAGCAAGTAAAGTATAAGCTTCAAATAAGTATTTGATTCTCATAGGGGGATGTCACCTGGTGTGGCATCCCTTTTTTTGTTTCTTTGAGATAGGAATTGTTCTCAGTTTTACCAAAGTATTGATCGAATATGACTATAGTTTTTCTTTGACAAATACCCTGCTGAGATTCCCGTATTTTCATCCTGCTTTTATTTTGCTGTGAATATTGAAAATATGACAGAAAGTCACAACGTATTGATAAACAGGAAGTTATGTGATTGTTGGTAAACGGCTTTTGCAGTGATTCTTTAGTTGTACGGCTAAATGACCTATAGTTGTACGACCATAACTCTACGGTTGTACGACTATAGGTGCTATAGTTGTACAACCATAGCTCTACAGTTGTACGACTATAGGGGTTATAGTCGTACAACTATAGATTTTTCTCTTATAGAAAAACAGGTAATATGGCAAATGAAGTGCTTAATAGCTCTATTTCTATCTCTAGATTGTATAGTAATCAATATCAAAAATCCGGTTATAAGTTTTTACAAAACAGATAGATAAAACCATCTGCGAGTAATGTTGGTTTGCTATAGGCGCCCATCAGCTGGTCTGCGCATGCACAACAGGTGTTGTGCGAGCGCATATCAGCTGTTATGCAAGCGCCCAACAGCTGTTGTGCGGCCTACGGAGCTAACTTCTCCAAAAACCTATACTATCTTTTCCGACAACTTCATCTGTCTTTTCCGACAACTTCTTCCGTATTCTGCGATTGTATCTTACGCATTATCCTTTGATATCATACGCTTGCGTGTATTTCTATTCCAAGTAGTTTCTGTTCCTCCACCAGGTTAGCGAGTGAACTGGTTGGGTTTAAAGCTCCAAATACTACGTTGTCAGCGATGCTGATGATGTATTTGTTCCTAGCCAAAGCGCTTTGCTTGGAGTTGCGGGGAAGATAGGAGAGGGAGATTCTGGCATATAAAGAATTTATATCTATAACGATGCAAAAATACGAATAATCCGCTGAAAATCAAAGGAAATACCAGCTTTTTTGTAGATTTTCCTGGAAATATTTGGTATTTTGAAAACTTCTGTGTATTTTTGCACAAAAATAAATATTAAAATAAGATATAAGTAAACAAGAAAGGAGTAAATTATGAAGAAAAAGAAATTAAAAGTATTCGCTCTTCCTATTGAGGAGTTTGAAAAGAAATATCCTGTTAGCTATTCGATAGTAGTACCAGGAATTCCTGAGGGACATGTGGCAAAGGTAGTTTCTGTACGCCCTTGCTAGACTTTTATAATCTCTGTAGATATGCAAAAGATTAGTAAGAAGCATCCATGTAGAGTAAATACAATCCAAACAGATTGCGTTATTACTCCTTTTTTTGAAAGAAAGAAGGGGGTATTGGTATCAGGATGTGAGGTAGAATCTACTGTTTGGGATACTGGAGCTACCAATACGATTATTTCGTCAGCCGTAATTGATGCTTTGGGACTAAAACCTGTTCGACAAACACAAATCGAGGGTGTCGGAGGATGCATGGACTCATCTGTTTACAAAATAAACATTTATGTAGATGGATGTTTGGAATTCACAGGTATTGAAGCTTTGTCTGGTGACATCGGGGATTATGATGTTATCATAGGGATGGACATTATAACTTTAGGTGATTTTGTTATTACAAATAAAGATGATCAAACTTGGTTTGCTTTTCGCTATCCTTCTAGTGAGCATATCGAGTTTTAAAATGATACAACGAAAACTCCCTGAGCTTTCTCATTCTTACAGTCAAATACCGTCTGTCATATTGCGAAAATACGCTGGATACTTGTAACTTCAAAATAATCAACGTGTTTTTTATCATAAAACTGCGTTAAATTATTTTTACTTGCCTGTAAATCAATAACCTATAATAAGAAATATAAATAAACTTAACTCTTAAAGTTGGTCAAGTTATTGATTTTTTATAGTTAGTTGCTATCAAACGTTAAAATCAACTTCATATACAAAGAAAATCCATGTTTAATTCGTTAAATCGACAAAGTTTCTTTATCTTTGCGGTCAATTATTGACTATTCTCTAAGAGAAAAGTCTATTGGTTTAATCTAATTCTGGTTTTAACATTGGAAGATAATACCAACCGGCATACAATTGCTGGCGCTTCATTGTATAATGAGCAACCTTATGACACAGGCTCATCGTGTCCAAGTACTAGACTTACCTCTTGTACGCCCTCCATTTCAAATGTGAGAAATGGGGTGTCGGTAGGAAATGCCCTTTCTGAAGATAAACATTGGTTCGTGCTCAGAGTATCGTATGGGCGTATTAAAAAGGCTAAAGCTTTTATTGAAACTAAAGAACTTGAATGCTATGTTCCATTTCAATACAAAAAAAATAAAAAACGAGATAAGCAGAAGATTATAGCTATCCCTTTTTTCCCTTCATTAATTTTTGTTCATGTAACAATAGAAGAACTCGTTTCTCTTTTACAAGACAAAGTTATCAAGGATTCAGAAAAAAGGCCATTACTTAGTATCTATTATGACCATACTGTTCACTGTGAAGATGACTCGACTAAAAATCCACCTCTTGTTATAACAGAATCAGCGATGAGTAATTTCATCCATTTGACTTCCATCCATAATTCTCATATTCTAGCAATTGCTTCTGAAAACGTAAAGTATAAGTTAGGAGATGAAGTTATAATAACACAGGGTGAGTTCAAAAATATACATGGAAGAGTAGCAAGAGTTGCTGGTCAACAAAGGGTTGTGGTAAAATTGTTTGATGGTTGCTTTGTGGCTACAGCATATATACCACAAAAAGCCATGAAATTGGCAGGGGGACAAACTAAATAAGAATAAAGTAGTTAAATTGGAAAATACTTATGATATCAAATAAAATATCTATAAAAAGAATATTAGAATTAAAAGGCGGTAGTTTAGAAGAGTTGCAGCAGTATGCTAAGACTAAAGGAATTTGTTTACCGGATGATTTAACCTATTGCCTTACTTCAACAGAATTGAAAGCTATTGATCATACTCTATTCTGTGGTCAAGGTATAGAACATAATATATCTTCTGACACGAAAGGATGTTCTGAACTAATTTCCGATAGAGAAAAGAAACGAAATGATTTATCAAAATTCAAGGATGTTCTTAAAAAAGATAATAAGTTTAAAGAGTCTAGATATTATATAGGAGCTGTAAAATTCTTTGATAGAAATAAAGATTTTGGGTTTATTGCTTCAAACAATTGCAATATCCCAACTACCAAGTATAATCAAGATTTTTATGTAAATTCTTATAGTTTTGTTGATGAATATGCCAAAGCGGAAGAAAGTATAGTTGTCTTCCAAATTAAAATGCTGGGTAAAGGTAAAAATAAAGCAATCAATGTAAGACTTATTACGCAATCAGATGAAGATATAAATCTAGCTTTGTCGTATTATGGTGAACATGAGTGTTTTGAGTGTAATGATGGTAAAAAGATCAACCTGTTCACTCATTATTTCATCCCCGTAAACTTTTTTGCGAAAAGGGTTCAATCCATTATTGAAAATGATAGTAAACGTTCACCTGAAACTACACTAAAGCATTTTCAGTTCTATATTAGGCATTATCCGCAAGATTCTTGTTCTAAAGATAAATATGTATTTGATCGGCAATTCCATACAGAATCAAAAAGTATATGGAAAAATTTCCTCTTTGCTCTTACAGACGAAGAAAGGTTAGCAATTATACATAATTATCCTTCCATTGTTAAATACTTTGATGATGAAAATTTGATAAATCTATGGATTAATGAATTCTTCAATGAAAAGAGAACGTTGGCAGATGTACAATTGTTAATGGATAATTTTAATTTCATACCTTCAGCATGTCTTGATTTAGCAAAGCAAGTAATTGAAAAATTTGCAGATGGACGGATTATAAATCTATTAGGGGAATTATCAAAACGCTCTGATTTGGAGAAATCAGATTTTTCTCCTACTAATAATCGAAGTAATTTTGTCGTTTTTGGAACTTTATATCGAGAGAAACTGAAAGTAATACATGAATTGCAGTCATACCTTAATTTGACCTCAAGATCATATGGCAAAGAAATAGAAGAATGTATAGCTTCAAATAAGGTAAATCGTTTTAAGCAAAAAATTAATGATTTTATAGCTAACCCATCCAATCAATATTCCAGAGATGCTTTATTTAACTATTTAAGTACTTTGTCTAATGAAGAATTGCAAGGGGAATATAAAAAAGCGATAAAAGGAAGAATAATTGTACTTCTTGATAGATATATTGATGAGAAATCCTATTTTGATGCAGCATATGTTATAAAGCAATTTTTGCCATATAATTATGATTTTCTATCATCATATATCCAAAGATTATATCCGTTAAACAAAGATTTTCTTTCGGAATTACTTCGTAAAAATTTAGGTTCTGTTTCATATTTAAAAACAAATTTCTTTTCTTTATATGAGTCATTAACTTCGATTTTTAAGCAAGAAGAGTGCTTTTCCATAAAACAATACCTTGTTTCAATTTTAAAAGAAACAAACTCTATAGAGGTGTTATCTTTATTTTCAGATAAGTATCATCAATGGTTATCTATAGATGACGCATTATTGCTGGCGAAACAACAAATAGTTACATGGAATTATAATCAAATACGTGAATTTGTCAAATCACCAACAAAATTATTTGATAATGATATTCGCTTTGCTGAAATTGTAATAGGTAAAAGTTTTGAACTTATAGAAAAGATTCCTTTATCGCATTTCTTTGATGGTACTCCTCTTGATGATAAAAATATATCAAATTTATCAAGACTACCAGAAAGGGAGAATTGTGCATTCTTGAATTCTTTGAAAGAGCTTATTCCTGCTAATAGTGAATGTCCTTTATGGAATAGTTATGTAAAGTCTAGAAAATTTGATGACCAGGTTGCTCTGTTTGATAATGGAGTAATTGATGACTTACCAGAATCAGTTATTGATACAATCATCAACTCAATTTCCTTGAGTAGTGTTTACGTTGAAAATAATAGATGGTATAACAAGCCTGTATTACAAAATAAAGTTTATGAAAATATATTGAAAACAACTTCTGTTGACTTTTTTCATATGATTTCCAATAGGCTTTTAGCTATGGATTTATCAGAGTCAAACATCTCTTTAGCAGTATTACTTGCTGAACTTTTGAGCTATAATAAGCCAAATGAAAGTGATTATCAGACTTTAAAAAAATGGGAAACTCATTTCAACTCACAATTGAATGAATTTAAAGATAAAATTCCTTCATCTAAGTCTTATCTTTCAGCCATTATATGGGCAGTTTATTTTCAAACTGCGACTTCTATGGCGGCTCTTTCCAATATATTTTCATCTTTACCACCATATCTTCAAATCAAGAGCGTGAAAAAAATATTTCAATTAATTTCACAAGGTAAGATTAAATATAACGCAGAAAAATTATATAACTTAATCACAAATGGAGAAAAACGCTTATGTTTGCCATTGGAGATTACTTTTGCCTATTTAAAACAACGTGAAAAAGATTCAAAAAGCACTTTGGACAATAAAATTATGCTTCAATTGCTTAATGACCGAGAAGATCATGCAGAATGGATCGGTATAAGGCAACTCGTGACAGAATGTTATGGACGATGGGAAGCAACCCCAACGACTTCAAGCTGGAAATTGTCTAGATATGTTAATGGCATCATTTATAAGGAGCAAAACGGGGAGATAAGAATGCTTGTGCCTACAAAAATGATAGATCAAAATAATTTTATTACAAAATTCAATAATAAATATTTTAATCAAATCCAAGAACTTGTTAATATAACTTTCACAAGTAAAGATTACCGTGTTGAGATACTTCCACAGGAAATCTCATACTATTTTGATAAGAAATTTGAATTAGATTTGTTTGCTATAGCTAGAACTTTTAATTTTAAGATTAATAGCTTAGGAACTAGCATTGGAAATTACTTGAATTTTGCGAAAAAGGAAGATGAAGCCGATGTCTTTTGTGAATGTCGCATGGCTGACAAAGTAGATGGAACAACGGGAATCTCTTTTTATTGGTGTGGAAACAAGACTTGTTTCCGTACACCTATAAGATATATGCTTGATAGCGAATGGGAACATTATACAATACTAGATTTCATGCGTATCCTGCAAATTCCTGTAAATTATACAAATAAATTAGGTAAAACTACAAGATTTGGGCATTATATAATTTTGTCATCCTATTTGAGGTATTTTAGAAAATTTTATGAGCATTTAAAATGTCGAGAATGTGGAAATCTTATGAAACCTACTTCAGGTATAACTAACTTTACTACGCGTGCTGTTAATCAATTTGCGTGTATAAATGAACAATGTGTTGAATGTGGTAAAATAGTGTATCTTAATCATTGTTTTAATAAACTCAAATGTAATGCTACGATTGATAGCCGAGATTCAAAAATGTGCTTAAATAAGCAATATATATGTCCCGAGTGTGGTGCATGTTGTTCCACAGAAAATTTTCGAAAACGAATAACGAATTTAACAAAGACAGGTGGTTATATATCAGGTTGGCTTATAGATTTTGTACAACATAATTTAGGTCATTGGGAAAAGAATGAATTTTATTGTTATAAGTGTGGAAAGAAAATGGAAATACGAAATGATGGTAGTTATGTTTGTTCTAAGTGTGGACAAGCAATGGAAAAACAAAAAGATGGTAGTTTAAAATTTATTCATAAATAAATCATTTGATATCTACAAATAGAATATTCGTTCATGCTTATTATGTAGCCTATAAGTTCTATAATAAAGAGCGGGAAATTATACAGGCAGCACAGAATGATACAGATGGGGCATGTATGGTTCAGGAAGAGTCCTGCATGACCAAAGAAGAAATACTTTCGGGTTTTGACAAAAGCTAGCTAGACACAAACGGAATTGCATAGGTTAGCGCTTACGTCCTTTACCAAATAACTCAGAATGTGAACCTAAACGAACCAATTCAATTGTGTCATTTTCTTTATCAAACCAAATCAAAAGTGTGTCATTCTCAATATGGCATTCCATAAAGTTCTTCCAGTTACCTTTCAAAGGATGAGGATTATACTCTTCTGGTATCTGATTACCTTCTGCCAAAAGCTTAACTACCCCCATAAGCGTTGCTATAAATTCTTTATCATTCTTAAAACGCTTATAATCTTTCTTGAACTGTGAGGTCTTTCGAATTTCTTTCATAAGCTCTATTCCTCCATTGATGCCATGAAACTTTCTAAGCTATCTACCCGAACAACACCTGCATCATGACCATTTTCTGCCTCTTTCATTGCAGCCAATGTTTCTGCGTTTGGGACGTCTTCCATGGCAGCACTCCTAGAGATAGGGGAGTCCGAAACTATTTTAACGCCTTTCATAAGAGAGAGAACGTTCTTTAATTGCTCCAACAAAGATGGACTATCTATTTGTAATGTCAACTGTGCCATAACTTAATATTTATTTTTGCAGCAAAGATAAGGGTTTTCTGTGAAACCACCAAATTTTTAGTCGAGTTTTTGATTCATGTTTCTATTCTCGCAGATTTTTGGGAGCAGCTCGGTCTCTGTGTGGGGCAAATGTGGTAAACAATCAAGTTCAACGTTAAAAATTGAAGATTATGATACTAACAGTTAAAGATGTAGATTATTTAGGAGATTATACTCTTCTTTGTACATTTAATGACGGAGTGACGAAGAAGGTTGTTTTGCAGCCTCTTTTGAAATATCCGGCATTTGCAGAATTGAAGGACAAGAAAAAGTTCGTTCAATTCGGACTAGACCAAACTATCTTCTGGTATAATGGAGCTGATATTGCTCCGGAATATCTCTATGATAATGGTGTTATGGCTTAAAGATTTCTTAGGTTGAAAGACAGTCAGCCTTTCCATAAAAATAGGCTGAGCCATCATGCGATGACTCAGCCTTAACTCTTTTTAATCCATTCAGAACTTTACTGCTGAACAGGAATCTTCTTGACGCGACGCTCGTGACGGCCACCCTCGAATGTTGTGGCAAAGAACTCGTCGAGAATAGCCTCGGCGGTCTTGTTGTCTACGAAACGACCTGGAAGTACCAATACGTTGGCATCGTTGTGCTGACGAACCAAATGAGCAATCTCCTTGCACCATGCCAATCCGGCACGTACACCCTGATGCTTATTCAATGTCATGGCGATACCTTCGCCGCTGCCGCAAATGCCGATACCTGGATATACTTCGCCGCTCTCAATGCCATTAGCAAGAGCATGACCGAAGTCAGGATAGTCTACACTCGCATCGCTGTATGTACCATAATCCTTTACAGGATAACCCTTCTTTTCCAAATATTCCAAAACGAATTGCTTCAATGGAAAACCTGCGTGATCGCATGCAATACCAACTGTCTTTACTTCCATAATACTTAAGTTTTTAAGTGAAGAACGAAGAGCAAACTCATCATTACATCACAAGGTTAATATAAAAGAGTTATAGGAGTTAGATGCTATAAACCAGATGATTGCCTGATGACAAAAACTGATACCAAACTTCTAACTCCTAACTTATCAAACTAATTAAGCTTCAGCCAAGAAAGCCTTTACCTGCTTGTAAACGTTCTCGCCTGTGTAACCGAGCTTCTCATCAAGTACCTTGTAAGGAGCTGAGAAACCGAAGCTCTCCATACCCCAAACCTTACCATTAGCGCCTACGAGACCCTGGAGTGTTACAGGAAGACCAGCTGTCATACCGAAGATCTTAGCGTTCTTTGGCAATACGCTCTCCTGATATTCCTTGCTCTGACCACGGAACAAGCCCTCTGATGGAGCACTTACCACGCGAACCTTGATGCCGTCAGCACGCAAAGCATCGCAACCAGCCTCCAATGTAGAAACCTCAGAACCGCTAGCTACCAAGATAACGTCTGGATTCTCGTCGCTGCCTGCTACGATGTAAGCACCCTTAGCAGCCTGCTCGTAATCATTACCCTCTGGCAACTTAGCGATGCCCTGACGAGAGAAGATGAGTGCTGTAGGAGTCTCAACGTTCTCCATAGCGAGCTTCCAGCAAACTGTAGTTTCGTCAGCATCAGCTGGACGGAATACGCGAACGCTGTCCTTACCTGCGTGGTTCTTTAACTTCTCCATGAGGCGAATCTGTGCCTCCTGCTCAACTGGCTCGTGAGTAGGTCCATCCTCACCAACGCGGAATGCATCGTGAGTCCAGATGAACTTCACTGGAACCTGCATCAGGGCTGCGAGACGTACAGCTGGCTTCATATAATCAGAGAATACGAAGAATGTACCCATTGCTGCAACCACACCACCATGGAGCATCATACCGATACACATATCAGCCATAGTCAACTCTGCAACACCAGCCTGGAAGAAAGCACCAGAGAAGTCACCGCGAACGATGCTCTTGGTCTTCTTCAGGAAGCCATCAGTCTTATCAGAGTTAGAAAGGTCAGCAGAAGCACAGATCATGTTAGGAACCTGCTCTGCCAAAACACCGAGACAAGCAGCAGATGCTGCACGTGTAGCTGAACCAGCCTTCTGCTCAACCTTGCTCCAGTCTACCTTAGGAGCCTTGCCGCTGAACCACTCATCCATCTGGGCAGCCTTCTCTGGGTTAGCCTTGCGCCACTCAGCCTCTGCAGCCTTGCGCTCTGCAACGATTTTCTTCAACTCCTCAGCACGCTTAGCGTAGATTTCCTTTACATCGTCGAAGATAACGAATGCATTCTCAGGATCACCACCGAGGTGCTTGATTGTATTGACGTATGCGTCGCCACCGAGAGGAGCACCGTGAGTATTGATGCAAGCCTCGTAGCTTGTTCCGTCTGCGCGGAGGGCACCCTTACCCATTACAGTCTTACCGATGATGAGGGTAGGGCGGTCCTGCTCCTTCTGGGCAGCATCGAGCGCCTCACGAATCTGAGCTACGTCGTTACCGTTGATCTTGATGACATTCCAGCCCCAAGCCTTGTACTTCATCTCAGTATCCTCGTTCATTACAACGCCACACTCTGTAGAGAGCTGGATGTCGTTAGAATCGTAGAACATGATGAGGTTGTTCAGACCGAGGTTACCGGCGATACGACCAACACCCTGAGAAATCTCTTCCTCTACAGCACCATCAGAGATGTATGCGTAGATCTTGTGCTGCATCATGGTTGAACCCAGACGAGCCTCGAGGAACTTCTCTGCAACAGCTGCACCAGCTGCGAGGGCATGACCCTGACCGAGAGGACCAGATGAGTTCTCGATACCACGTTGAAGGTCGAGCTCTGGGTGACCAGGAGTTACAGAACCCCACTGGCGGAACTGCTTGAGGTCTTCCATAGAGAAGAAACCTCGCATAGCCAAACCTGCATAGAGCATAGGGCTCATGTGACCTGGGTCGAGGAAGAAACGGTCACGACCTGTCCATGTTGGGTCTGCTGGATCATATACCAAGTACTCAGCAAAGAGTACGTTGATGAAATCAGAACCACCCATAGCACCACCTGGGTGACCTGAGTTTGCCTTTTCTACCATTGAAGCAGCCAAGATACGGATGTTATCAGCTGCATGATTCATTACTTTAATGTCGTTCATAATTTTATATTAATTATTGTTGTTATTTCTGCTGAAATATTCTTGTTTTTCTAGCTCTGAAGGCTACTCAAAAGAAGGATACTTCCTTTTTCGCCTTCAAAGATACTATTTTATTTTCAAAACTACGATAGATTTTGCAGGAATTTTTACCTTAAGGGTGTTTTTCTTTACTTTTGCATCCTTAAAAACTGCAGGCTTCACTACATCCGGGTGTGCAAAGTCGTTGTAATCGCTCACCTTGTTGCAGGAAAGAATCTGTCCTGTTACAGTTTTTGGAGCAGCTGCACCATCCAGATTAAACTCTACCTGCTGAGCCTTGTCAAGACTGACATTGGCAAGTGCAACCACAATGGTTCCATCTGCCTTCTTGGCTGCTGAAGTAGATACCAATGGAATCTTTCTTCCATCTCTTGCGTGATCATCGCCGCGAACATCCATAGAGTCGCACTTTACATCCATTGGGAGATAGGTTGCCTCCTGGAAGTCCTTGTACATGTTGAATACATGATAGGTTGGAGTCAGGACCATGTGACCTGTTCCCTTTGTATCTGTCAGAATCATTGACTGGAGTACGTTGACAATCTGTGCGATATTGGTCATCTTCACACGCTCTGTATGGCGGTGGAATACATTCAGCGAGAGTGCAGCAACGAAGGCATCGCGCATACAGTTCTGCTGATAGAGGTGGCCCTTGATAGTGCCAGGCTCCTCATCCCACCAGGTTCCCCATTCGTCAACGAGGAGGGCTACCTGCTTCTTTGGATCAGCCTTGTCCATGATAGCCTCGTGCTTCTTGATGACATCTTCTATGCCGAGCGCCTTGCCCATGGTCCAGTAGTAATCCTCATTGTTGAACTTGGTGGCAGAACCCTTGCTGCCTGTCCAGCCTGTTACTGTATAATAATGTAGAGAGATGGCGTTGGCACGGTTGCCGATACGGTCCATCAATACCTTTGTCCAGTTATAATCGTAATCGCTCGCTCCAGATGCAATCTTATAGAGCTGGTTCCCGTCATAGTTGCGGCAATAAACAGAGTAGCGGCGGAAGAGATCTGAATAATACTCAGGACGCATGTTGCCACCGCAGCCCCAACTTTCGTTACCAACACCGAGGTATTTTACCTTCCAAGCCTTGTCGCGGCCGTTCTGTCGGCGGAGTTTTGCCATAGGAGTATCTCCATCGCTGGTCATATATTCCACCCACTTTGCCAATTCCTCAACAGTGCCGGAACCCACATTACCGCTGATGTAAGGCTCGCAACCCAACATCTCGCAGAGATTCAGAAACTCGTGTGTACCGAAAGAGTTGTCCTCAATGGTTCCACCCCAGTTGTTGTTCTGCATCTTTGGTCGCTTCTCACGTGGACCGATACCATCCATCCAGTGATACTCGTCAGCGAAGCATCCTCCAGGCCATCTTAATACAGGCACTTTCAGGTCCTTGAGGGCTTGGAGCACGTCGTTGCGGTAACCCTGAGTGTTAGGAATCTTAGAATCAGGACCTACCCAAAGACCACCATAGATGCAACTTCCGAGATGCTCGGCAAACTGGCCGTAAATCTCTTTATTGATTTTCTGTGTTCCCTGGTTGGCATGGATTGTTCCTGTTACATCCTGAGCTTGAGCTGAGAATGCAACTGCTGTTGAAAGCAATGTGGTAGCGAATAGTTTCTTCATCATTGTTCTTATTAATTGTTGTCGATTTTAAGTATAATACGTTTGTGGAGGAGGAATCCCCACAAACGTATTTATCGTTTATTTACTTTTTGTTCTCAACTGCTGCCTTTTCGATAGCAAGACCAGCCTTGTAGGTTTCAATATATTTATCAAAACCGGCTACATCTTCGGCAGTAGGTGCAATCTCTACACCTGTATTGCCTGCAAATACCTTCTTGTCGAGATAATCTGCCAGGCTCAACTTCTCTTCGTTGTTAACGAGATAACCTGCGAGCAGGGCGATACCCCATGCACCACCTTCGCCTGCTGTCTCCATGACAGAGATAGGGGAGTTAATGGCTGCAGCGAGGATGCGCTGACCTACACCCTTGGTCTTGAACAAACCGCCATGACCTGTGATGCGATCTACCTGTACCTTCTCGTCCTTGAACAATACATCGTTACCAATCTTCAATACAGCTACTGAAGCATAGAGGTTGGCACGCATGAAGTTGGCAAGGTTGAAGTGGTCGTTGGCAGAACGTACGAACATAGGGCGACCTTCCGCAAGACCTGTTACAGGCTCACCAGAGATATAGTTGTAAGCAATCAATCCTCCGCAATCAGCATCGCCTTCAAGAGCGTGGTTGTAGAGCTTGCCGAATACCTCGTTCATATCTACTGGAACACCGAGCAACTCCTGATACTGCTTGAACAAACCTACCCATGCATTGAGGTCGGAAGTACAGTTGTTGCAGTGAACCATTGCTACAGGGCTGCCGTCTGGAGTAGTCACCATATCAATGACTTCGTAAGGTTGGCTCAAGGCTTTCTCCAATACAATCATAGAGAAAGAAGATGTACCTGCACTGACGTTACCTGTGCGCTGACGTACAGCGTTGGTAGCTACCATACCAGTACCTGCATCACCTTCTGGAGGACAGAGTGGGGTGCCTGCCTGGAGTGTGCCTGATGGGTCGAGCTTCTTTGCACCTTCCTCGGTCAATACGCCAGCATCTTCGCCTGCGTTCAGTACCTCAGGGAGAATGTCGAGAATCTTCCAGCCCAGGTTCTTAGGCTCGATGAGCTTATCGAACTTAGCTACCATCTCTGCATCGTAGTTGTTGGTGTTAGAGTCGATAGGGAGCATACCTGATGCATCGCCTACGCCCAAAACCTTCTTGCCTGTGAGCTGCCAGTGGATATAACCGGCGAGAGTGGTAAGGAAGTCAATCTTGTTGATGTGGTCCTCACCATTCAGGATAGCCTGATATACGTGAGAGATACTCCAACGCAATGGGATGTTGAAGTGGAAGAGCTCTGAAAGTTCAGCTGCAGCCTTGGCTGTATTGGTGTTACGCCATGTGCGGAAAGGAACGAGAATGTTCTCATCCTTACCGAAAGCCATATAGCCATGCATCATCGCTGAAATACCGATGGCAGCCAACTGCTTGATTTCGCAGTCGTACTCAGCCTTCACGTTCTTGCGAAGGTCGGCATAACAATCCTGCAAACCTTTCCAGATTGTGTCGATGCTGTAAGTCCAGAGACCATCAACCAACTGGTTTTCCCACTCAAAGCTACCCTGTGCGATAGGGTTGTTGTCGGTGTCGATCAAGACAGCCTTGATTCGGGTAGAGCCAAACTCGATACCGAGAATGGCCTTACCTGATTCTATAATAGTTTTTGCGCTCATTATTGATTCTTTCTTTAATGTAAGGAACAAAGAGAAAAGCAATGGAATTCTTCACTCTTCGTTCTTCACTCTTCACTTAAATTATCTCAACGCCTTGTTGAGCATGTAGTAAATCTCGTTGTTGCGGAGCTGCTGCTTGAAGCTGCTGATAGTTGTGTTCTTGTCGATGTTGACGAACTCAATACCGAGAATCTCGCAGAAGTCTTCCCAGTACTCAGCAGTGATATCGTAAGAGAATGCACTGTGGTGAGTACCACCAGCGAGGATCCAAGCACCTGCACCAATCTCGAAGGTTGGCTGTGGAACCCAGAGAGCTGAAGCTACAGGGAGTTTAGGCATTGCCTTTGGCTCGATGCACTCTACCTCACTTGCGATGAGACGGAAACGGTTGCCGAGGTCAACTACAGTTGCCTTAACACCCTTACCAGTCTTAGATGTGAATACCAAACGGGCAGTCTGCTGCTTGCGGATACCGATGCCGAGGAAGTGAACCTCGAGCTTTGGCTTGTCTGTTGCGATCAATGGGCATACCTCGAGCATGTGGCTCTGGAGACTTGATGTACGGTCGGCAGCGAAGTTGAGTGTGTAGTCCTCGAGGAATGAGCAACCCTTCTCCAAGCCCTGGTTCATTACCCAGAGTGTGCGGTAGAGGCAAGCTGTCTTCCAGTCACCCTCAGCACCGAAACCATAACCCTCTGCCATCAGACGCTGTGAAGCCAAACCAGGAATCTGGTCGAAACCGCAGAAGTTTGGATCGTTGATGTCAGCATCGCCGAGGTCATCGAAGTTGGTTGTGAATGCTACTGCGTTCTCATCCTTCAATACGCGACGGAGAGCAATCTCAGCCTTAGCTGCGTTCTTCACCTTCTCCCAATATACTTCCTCGCCAGACTCATCAATCTTGATGGTATACTCCTTCTTGTACTCCTCAACGAGAGCATCAGCCTCTGCATCAGTTACCTTCTTGTAGTACTCCATGAGTGAAGATACTGGGTAGTAATCTACATGGTAACCCAAGCGCTGTTCGAACTCTACGCGGTCGCCATCTGTTACGGCAACGTTGTTCATGTTCATACCGAACATCAAGCAGCGTACGTTGTGAGCATCAGCAACACCTGCAGCTACGCGAGCCCATGTTGCAATCTGCTTCTGAGCCTCTTCGCTCTTCCAGTAACCTACAACTACCTTTCTAGGGATGCGCATACGGGTGCAGATATGACCGAACTCGATGTCGCCGTGGGCTGACTGGTTGAGGTTCATGAAATCCATATCGATAGAATCCCATGGGAGTTCTGCATTGTACTGAGTGTGGAAGTGGAGGAGAGGCTTCTCGAGAGCCTGCAAGCCCTTGATCCACATCTTAGCTGGAGAGAAGGTGTGCATCCATGTGATGATACCTACGCACTTCTCATCGTTGTTGGCAGCCTTCATGACAGCCTCTACTTCTGCAGAAGAGTTAGCTGTGCCCTTGTAAACTACCTTGATTGGGATGATGCCACTGTTGTTCAGACCATCTACCATGTCCTTTGAGTGACCATCAACTATCTTAACTGTTTCGCCTCCGTAAAGAAGCTGTGCACCAGTTACAAACCATACCTCTAAATTTTCAAATGCTTTAATCATGATTGTTTGTTTTATTAATTGTTATTGTTAATGTGATTTAATATCTTTATTTGAGATACCCTTTAATTAGTGCTTTTTCTGTCCGTAGTAAGCGTTAGGGCCGTGCTTGCGGTTGAAGTGCTTCTCTACGAGCAATGGGTTCATGGTGGTATTTGGATTAACTGAGAATGAGATGAAAGCCATCTTGGCCACCTGTTCAGCTACTACTGCGTGATAAACAGCCTGGTCAGCATCCTTACCCCATGTAAAAGGACCATGGTTCTTAACCAATACGCCAGGAGTATGAACTGGGTTTATGTTATCTTTCTTGAAACGGTCAACGATGACAACACCTGTGTTGTGCTCATATTCTGCCATCATATCCTCTGTCATCGCATCAGTGCAAGGGATGCAATCGTGGAAGTAATCAGCATGAGTTGTACCAATGTTAGGGATGTCCAAGCCAGCCTGTGCCCAAGCGGTAGCATAAGTAGAGTGAGTATGAACTACGCCACCCAACTCTGGGAATGCGCGGTAGAGAACCAAGTGGGTTGGTGTATCAGATGATGGATTCAGATCGCCTTCTACTACCTTACCTGTTTCCAAGTCTACCACTACCATGTCGCTAGCCTTCATGGTGTCATAATCGACGCCTGATGGCTTGATGACAACCAGACCTTTCTCGCGGTCGATGCCACTCACATTACCCCATGTAAAGAGCACGAGGTTGTGCTTAACGAGATCAAGGTTTGCCTTGAACACTTTTTCTTTTAATTCTTCTAACATAATATCTTTTGTTTTAAGTTGTTTATTCTATTTCAAGTTGAACGATGGGTCTTCCTCGTATGCTTTTTTGTTGAAGCGGTAGAGGGCGGCGCCTCGTTTCGAGTTGACTTTATCTATGAGTTCTGTTTTCTCGATGAAGTCGATATCCTTCACGCGTTTGCGGAAGTTGCGCTTATCAATCTCTTCGCCTATTACTGCCTCGAATACGTGCTGAAGCTGTGTCAGCGTAAAGAGGTCTGGGAGGAGTTTGAAGCTTAATGGCTCATGATTGATGCGGCGGCGTATCTGTGCGATAGCGTTGCGGATCATGAGTTTGTGGTCTGAGTAAAGTTCTGGAAGTTCGTTCAGACTAACCCATTCCAATCCGTGTTCTACACGGAGGCTGTCATCATAGTCTTTCACATTGATGAGAGTGCAATAGGCGATAGAGATAACTCGCTCACCTGGGTCACGGTCGATGCGGCCGAAAGCTCCGACTTGTCTTATATAGAGGTTTTTCATTCCAGTAAGTTCCAGGATGACTCTGTTAGCTGCATCTTCGAGATTTTCTGTTGCGCCAACGAAACCACCATAGAGTGACCATTCGCCTCTTCCCGGGTCCATCTTGCGTTTGCCTATCAGTACCTGGAGGTTACTACCGTCGAAACCGAAAATGATACAATCCACGGATACTAATACTTTGGAGTATTCATTATAAAACTGGGTCATGGTCTTTCTGCTGTTTTGATGTAATGATTCAATGTATGTATAGTTGTGTTCTTTTGCTTGCTCTTCATAGAGTAGCTTCGAGAGGAAAATCAAGGAGTAAGAAGGAGAAGAAAGGATCGCGGATTTTTTCAACAGAAACAGTTTTGCCTGATCTTTGAGAAAATTCCAGACTCCTCACTTCTTACTCCTGACGTGAATAATATTTTACCAGAAGTATGCGTAGAATGCTGCGCAGAGGCCGATTACTACGAGGGTACCGATAATATCGAAGGCACCCCAACTCTCACGGATAGACTTCTTGAAGTCTGATGTGAAGGTGATTGCCTCTACCTGCTCCTTGCTTGGGGCTGGAGTGAAGCAGCTCACTACTACCATGAAGATGATGAGGAATACGAGCAACCAGCACTCGAATACGAGCCAGTTGGTCTGCCAGAACCATGCGGTGTAATCCCAGAATGCACCATCCATTGTTGCCTTACCTGTGTCAGTAATAACGTTGGTAACGAGGCGGAGCATACCGATGAGGAAACCGGTAATCATGGTGTATTCACCTGCCTTTGGAGTAATCTTCTTGAAGAAGATACCCATTGCAAATACGGCTACCATGGCTGGAGCCAGAAGTGACTGGATACCCTGGAGATAGTTGTACAAAGTATCCATCTTCATCATGATTGGCAACCATGCGAAACCGAGAACTACAACTACTACGGTAGCGATACGGCCAACGAGTACGTAGTGAGCCTCAGACATGCCCTTCTTCAATGGCTTGTAGAAGTCCTCGGTGAAGAGGGTAGCACAGCTATTGAAGAATGCTGCCAATGAAGCAACGAGTGCGCAGATGAAACCGATGGTTACGATACCCTTGATACCTGCAGGAAGAACGGTCTTTACCATGATGGCGAAGGCTGCATCAGTCTCGTTCATCTGGATAGCGCCCTTCTGAGCCAAGGCTGCTGCAATCATACCTGGGATGAGGAACATGAAGCAAGGGAGTACCTTGAAGAAACCGGCTGCGATAGTACCGCGGCGGGCACGCTTCATAACCTCTACGTTGCTCTCGCCAGGAACCTGACCGAGTACACGCTGAACGATGTGCTGGTCAGTACACCAGTACCAGAAACCAATGATGGTTGCACCGATGAATACTACGAAACCAGGATACTCCTGATACATAGAGTCACCTGCCTCCCAGTGGAACATGTGAGTTGTACCGTAGCCGTTGTTCAACTTGCCGCAGTAATCCATCATGTCGGCCCAACCGGCAGAGATGCTGCCACCGCCGAGGGTAGAGAGACCGAGGAAGAGTACGAGGAAAGAACCGATGACGAGGATAGGAGTCTGGATAGTTGACAATGTCATCACGCCCTTCATTCCACCGAATACGGTGAAGATGGTGGTGAGGATAATCAGACCGATAGCACCAACCCAAAAGTTCAAGCCCCAAAGATATTCGAAGAATATACCACCTGTAAGGGCTGTAACGCTCACCTTAGTAAGGATGTAAGCTACGAGGGTGATGATAGAGAGCCATGAACCTGTGCGCTGGGTATAGCGGAACTTCAGGAAGTCTGGCATGGTGATGATTTTACCCATCTTGTTGATGAGCAACTGATAGAAAGGTACGAACAACCAACCGAGGATGAGGATCATCCAACCCTGCATCTCCCAGTGTGCCATACCGACACCACTCTTGGCACCTGTACCAGCCAAACCAACGAGGTGCTCAGAACCAATGTTGGCAGCAAAGATAGCCATACCGATTACATACCATGGCTCACCCTTACCGAAGAGGTAGGCAGAAGAGTCTTCACCTTTCTGAGCCTTTCTGTCTTTCACGATTGCGTGCCAGACAGCCCAAATTACGCCTATTACACCAATGGCGAGTACAGCCCAATCAAGCCATACGAATTCTGTTGAATTCCAATTCATAATTACTATAAGATTGTTTGTTTATTATTATTTGTTTGTTTTTCTCTTTTGTTGGATGCTTATTATGTTAGTTTCTTATCCAGCACATTTCGTTTTTTGTCATTGCGAAAACTTCTTGTTGGATGTTAGCTGTTCCGGCGGACTTTATCCGCCGGTTCGCTAACTTTTAAACTAACTTACGCTTATTTTTTAACGCTGAATTTGTAAGCGAGGTGAGAATAGTATTTCTCTCCTGGCTTCAATGTGGCATCTGTCCAATCCTTTACCCCCTGAGCAATCTTGGTTGGAGAATCAGGATATTTCTGGCTCTCGAAGCAAACGCTTACGTGTTTAGGATACTTGATGCCATGCTTGCAGGCAATACCTGTACCTTGGAAGTTACCAGTGTAGACCTGAATACCAGGCTCGTTTGTAAATACTTCAAGAAGGATACCGCTCTTTGGTGAGTAGAGGCTTGCGCAAACTGTTTTGTCATCGCCCTTACCATTCTTATATGTGTTCAAACACCAGTTGTGGTCGTAACCTGTGGCATTCTTAATCTGGTCAAAGTTATAATCTACCTTCTTGCCGATTTCTGCAGGTGTACGGAAATCCATAGGGGTTCCCTCGACACTCTTGATTTCACCAGTTGGGATGTAAAGTGAATCTGCAGGAGTGAACTTATCTGCATTGATGTACATTACCTGATCGAAACCTTCCTTAGATGGATCGCCATTCAAGTTGAAGTAACTGTGGTTGGTCATATTGACAACGGTCTCTTTGTCTGTTGTAGCGCCAAACTCGATGTCGAGTGTGTTGTCACTCTTGACTGTATATTTAGCTGTTGCTGTTACGTTACCTGGGAAACCATTCTCGCCATCCTTCGCATTGATAGTGAAGGTAACGGATGAGTCGTTCTTCTCTGTAATGTCGTAAACCTGGTTCAACCATCCTGTAGCACCACCACCATGCAGGCAGTTGCCATTATCATTTGCCTTCAACTGGTATGTTGAACCAGCAAGTGAAAGTTTAGCATCCTTGATACGGTTGGCATAACGTCCTACAGAAGAACCATAATCTGAAGGAGAGTTAAGGGTGTCAGCATACTGATGGATATTATCGTAACCAAGAACCACATCTGTTGGCTTTCCGTCCTTGTCTGGAACGGAAATGGAAACAACGCGTCCACCATAATTGGTGAGGCAAACTTCCATGCCGTTTGCATTCTTGAGAGTTACTAACTCTGTCTTCTTGCCCAATACTGTTGAATCGAAATCTGCTGGATTCAAACCAGATTGTGTGAGACTTGCATTGCTGCTTGATGAACAAGCTGAGAGGGTAGCGATAGCCGCAAAACCAACTCCCATAAATAGGGTCTTAAATGTACTCATTTTTAGGCTGTTTTTTATTGTTTATTCATTTTGGGTGTAAAATTACAATTTTATTTCGAATCTGCAAGCGTTTTCCCTAACTTTTTTTCTTCTAAAGTGTCTTTTTAACACTATTTGTATGAAAACGCCTGTTTTTGGCTTATTTGGGACAAAAAAACTGCAGTTAGCAAATACTAACTGCAGTTCCTTATATTATATATAATGTATATATTAGCAAACCTTGTGAGAACCCTCAGAGATGATTACAGGGTAAATCTCTGGAGCATGACCATATTTGGCTGTGAACTTAGCTGTAACGTCCTCAACGAACTTGTCGTAGATATCGTCCTTTACCAGGTTGATAGTGCAGCCACCGAAGCCACCGCCCATGATACGGCTACCAGTAACACCGTTCTCCTTAGCAACATCGTTTAAGAAGTCGAGTTCCTCGCAGCTTACCTCGTATTCCTTGCTCAAGCCGTGGTGAGTCTCGTACATCTTCTGACCTACAGTTTCGTAGTCGCCCTTCTCAAGAGCATCGCAGACTGCCAATACGCGGTCCTTCTCGCCCAATACGAAGTGAGCGCGGCTGTAATCCTCTTCGCCTACCTCAGCGCGAACCTCTTCCAACTGCTCCCATGTGCAATCACGGAGAGTTTCGAACTTAGCTTCTGGGTGCTTTGCTGCAATGTGCTTAACAACATTTTCGCAAGAGTTGCGACGGTCGTTGTATGGAGAACCTGCCAACTCGTGCTTTACCTTAGAGTTTACCAGGCAGAGTTTATAGCCCTTAGGCTCGAATGGGAAGTATTCAAATTCGCGGCTGTTGCAATCGAGGCGCATCAACTTACCTTCCTTGCCGAAAACAGAAGCAAACTGGTCCATGATACCGCAGTTAACACCTACATACTTGTGCTCTGTAGCCTGACCAGCGAGAACGAGATCCCATTTAGAAACCTTGTTGTCACCGAAAAGGTCGTTCAAAGCAAAAGCAAAACAGCTTTCAAGAGCAGCAGAAGAAGACATACCTGCACCGAGAGGCACATCACCATAGAATGCTGCATTGAAACCCTTTACGTCAACGCCCAATGCCTTCATCTCCTGGCAAACACCATAGATGTAACGCGCCCATGAAGCGCGAGGACCTTCAGGATCATTAACCTTGAATTCTACACGGTCCTTCAAGTCGATAGAGTAGAGCATGACGGTATCTGTTCCGTTAGGACGTATTTCTGCCATAATACCCTTATCTACTGCACCTGGGAAAACAAATCCACCATTATAGTCGGTATGCTCGCCAATCAAGTTAATACGACCTGGTGACATGTAGATGTTACCTGTTTTACCATCGAAATGCTTGATGAATCGGCTTCTTACTTTTTCAATATCCATAATTAGTTAAGTTTTTGTTGTTACTAAAGATTTGATTATATGATTTAGCCCTAAGACTATATATGCCTTAGGGCTAATTTATTTCGTGTTTTTAATCAACAGGAATATCCTTGTTGATGTTCTTGCAACCAGCTACAGCATAGAAGAACATGTATGCCATACAGATGAGAGGCACAATGTAACTAGCCATATAGCCAGCGTTGTCTGCGATGAAGTTCTGTACCAATGGCATCAATCCGCCACCTACTACCATCATCATGAAGATACCAGAAGCCTGGGCTGTATACTTGCCAAGACCCTCGGTAGCGAGGTTGAAGATAGAAGACCACATGATAGAAGTGCAGAGACCGCAGAGTACCAGGAACATGGCAGCGATAGGCACTGTTACCATCTGGAATGATGTACCTGTAAATACAGGCATTTCTACTGTTGTAGACTTGCCGAGAAGTACGGCGAGGACGATAAAGATCATACCTGCACCATTGGCAATCATCATCATCATGCGGCTAGATACCTTGTCAGCAATAAAACTGGAGCAAAGACGACCAACCAGCATCAGAAGCCAGTATGTACCTGCAACGAAACCACCGATAGCTGCTGCATTTGCCAAGGCTGTACCATTGATGAAACCACCACCATTTGCTGTTGTATCAGAAATGTAGAAGTTCAATGTTCCAGGAATGCCCACCTCAACACCTACATAAACGAAGATTGCAATAACGCCGAGGTTGAAGTGGCGGAAAGCCCATGGTGAATGCTCGAATACAGTCTTGTCTGTAGTCTTACCCATCTCTGGATCCTGGATAGGGATGAAGTTCAAGATAACGAATGCTGCTGCGAATACGGCAAGGGCAATGTAAAGCACGAGGTTCACATCTACCATTTTGGTATTAGCAGTAACAGTACCGATAAGTGCACCTACGAGCATTGGGGTTAAAGTTCCGGATAAACTGTTCAATGTACCACCGATGAGGTTCAACTGGTTACCGCGGTTACCACCACCACCGATGAGGTTCAACATTGGGTTTACAACAGTATTCAAAATACAAACAGCGAAACCTGAGATGAACGCACCGAAGAGGTAAACGGCGAAGCCTGAGATGTCGGCACCGAACTTACCGGAAAGGAACTGGATGAGCACGCCTACGAATCCGGTAGCGATACCGGTGAGGGCTGTCTTCTTGTAACCGATCTTGGTGAGCAACTTACCTGCAGGGATACCCATGAAGAGGTAAGCCAAGAAGTTCATGGCGTTACCCAACATACCGATCATGTTAGCACTTCCGCTGTCAGCGAATACATTTTTCCAAATAACTCCGATAGGAGCAGCCAAATTCGTTACGAACGAAATCATGGCGTAGAGGAACATCATCGTGATAATGGCGATGATATTGCCATTTTTACTTTGGTTTTCCATTTTTTTTGATAGTTGATATTGTTATTTGTTATTATTATTTGCGAAAAGCTTGTTTATACTCTTTTTGAAGAGGTTATTGATTCTCTTTTATGGTAAAGAGGTTGCTACTCTTTTCTTCTAAGAGGTTGTTTCTTCTATAGAGACGTTAAGACTTCTCTTTAAGATTGTTGTCGCGCTGGATGAGTTTTGTCATTCAAGCGCGAAAATGGAGCAAGTGCTGTTTAGAGAGTACCTGCTCCATGATTTATTCTGATTTATTTGTCAATTCCAAACTTATAGATTGTCTTCTGGGTGTATGTTTCACCCGGATTTAATCTGCAACTTGGGAAATAGGTGTGATTTGGAGTGTCTGGGAACTTCTGTGCCTCGAAGCAGACTGCACTGCGACGTGGGAATGTTGCACCAAACTGTCCTGAGATACCTGCAAGGAAATTACCTGTGTACATCTGCAAACCTGGTTCTGTGGTATAAACCTCCATGGTACGGCAGCTTACAGGGTCTTTTATACGGGCAGCGAAACTCAACTCACCTTCTTCTGTCTTGTTCAATACATAGTTGTGGTCATAGCCCTGACCATTCTTGATCTGCTCGTTGTCTGCATTGATGTCCTGACCAATTGGCTTTGGTGTACGGAAATCGAATGGTGTGCCCTCAACCTTCAAAATCTCACCTGTAGGGATAGAATACTCATCGATAGGGAGATAGTAGTTTGCGTTTACCTCACAGATGATATTGTCAACTGTTGGGGTAGGATTAGCAATACCCTGGATTGAGAAGAAAGCGTGATGTGTCAGGTTGCAGATGGTTGTCTTGTTGGTTGTAGCCTGATACTTGATAACGAACTCATTGTCGTCGGTCAATGTGTAAGCTACCCAAACTGTCAACTCACCAGTGAAGCCTTCTTCACCATAAGGGCTTGTGTATTTCAATACGACAGCGCTATCACTCATGCGGGTTGCATCCCAAACTTTGGTATGGAAACCTGTAGGTCCACCATGCAGGTGGTTGGGACCATCGTTGCATGCCAAGTGATACTCCTTGCCGTGAAGTATGAACTTGCCTTCTTTAATACGGTTGCCATAACGACCGATGAGCACACTCAAGAATGGCTCTGGTGAGTTGATGACGTCCTGTATGTTGTCATGACCCTGGATGAGGTTGGCATAGTTGCCATCCTTGTCAGGCATCATGATGGCTACGACTGCTCCACCATAGTTAGTCACTGCAACTTCGTTGCCTTGCTTGTTTCTCAACACGAAGAGATCAGTCTTCTTGCCATTCACTGTGGTCTGAAAATCTTCTCTTTTCAAACCACACTTATTTGCTGGTTCTGTATTCATAATATCTCACTTTTTTTAGTTACCTTACTCTGGTTTAAGTAATGTACTGCAAAGTAACTAAAAAAAAATGAGTATTACAAATATTTTATGAACTTTTTGATTTAAAAAATCCTAAAACGATTCTGATAGCAAATCGGCAACGACGTAACTTGATCCGCCAATAAAGATAAAATCATCTTTTTTTGCGTTTGCTTTTGCTTTGTTAAATGCCTGTGCGATAGTTTGATAGCATGTTCCGTTCAAGCCGTGCTTTTGTGCGTATCCGTATAATTTGTCTACCGGTATCGCTCTTTTTGTTGATGGCTGTGTCCAATAGAAAATCGTGCTTTCTTTTGGCAACTTTTCTAATAGTCCCATTACATGCTCTACATCTTTGTCGTCAACCATTCCGAAGACAATATGTTTCGTATCGGCTTTGACGGATGCAATCTGAGGTTCCAGATACTCCCATCCGGCAAGGTTATGTCCTGTATCACAGATGGTGAGAGGGTGCTCGTTGAGTTTTTCCCATCTGCCACGTAAGCCTGTCAGCTCGCATACATGTTCGAAGCCGTTCTTTATGCTTTCATCTTTGATTTCTATTCCTTCTTCCTTCAGGCATTCTACGGCGGTGGATATGGTGCAGTAGTTCTTTTTCTGGTAGTTGCCTTTCAGTTCGAAGTTCATGTCTGCGTCAGTTGCATGTGCAAAATGGATTGGAGAATTCTGCTCATGGGCTTTCTTGATGAATACAGGTTGGGTCTCTTCGTTCCATTCGCCAATAACGACAGGAATCTGTGGCTTGATGATACCCGCCTTTTCGCCTGCAATCTCGCCGAGTGTATTCCCGAGGAATTGGGTGTGGTCAAAACTGATGTTCGTGATAACGGATAGGATAGGAGTGATGATGTTGGTACTATCCAGTCTTCCTCCCAATCCAACTTCGATGACGGCAAAGTCTACCTTTTGTTCTGCAAAATACTGAAATGCCATCATGGTGGTCAGTTCAAAGAACGAAGGATGTAGCGGTTCGAAGAAATTCCGGTTGTTTTCTACAAAGTCGATTACATACTCTTCGCTTACCATCTCACCATTTACGCGAATGCGTTCTCTGAAATCTATAAGATGTGGAGATGTGAACAGGCCGACCTTATAGCCCTGGCTCTGCAGGATTGCAGCAAGGGTATGGGATGATGAACCTTTTCCGTTGGTTCCTGCAATGTGGATACATTTATATTGGTTATGAGGATGTCCGAAGTGTTCATCCATTTTATACATCGTATCAAGCCCAGGTTTGTATGCCTTGGCTCCAATCTTTTCAAAAACCGGCGTGCTGGTGAAAAGATATTCAACAGTTTCTTGATAATTCATGTTATATGTTATACCTTATTATATATACAGATAATCCCCGAAAAGAGCGAACCGTTCTTTCGAAGATAGTTCGCCCTCTTCGGGGATTGCTCTTTACTGTTTATTTTTTAAAGAGATTCTTGAAACTTTCAAAGAGAGATTTCTTCTCTGCATTATCTGCTTTGAAATTATCGCATTCCTTGAATTTCACAACAAGATCCTTTTCTTCTTTGGTCAGAGAGGTAGGGATGAAAACGGTAATATTGACGATAATATCACCACGGCCATAACCATATCCCTTAATAGCCGGCATACCTTTGCCACGCAAACGGATCTGTTTGCCAGGTTGTGTGCCAGGTTCTATTTTGATCTTCGTCTTGCCATCCAAGGTAGGGACTTCTACCTCGCCACCCAAAGTGGCAGTTGCAAAGTCAAGAACAAGATTATGGTATAAGTCCTGACCAACACGCTCGAAATCATCGTTCTTTTCTACGCTTACCATTACCTGTAGGTTTCCGTAGAGACCATTGTGCTTGCCTTGGTTACCCTTTCCTTCAACGGTAACAACCATATCGTTGTCGACACCTGCAGGAATATTGATTTCTACGAGTTCCTCGCCCTTCACGATTCCGTCGCCACCGCATTCCTTACATTTGTTCTTAATGATAGTTCCCTCACCGCCACACTTTGTACAGGCAGCCTGAGTTTGCATCATGCCGAACATACTGCGCACCGTTTTTAAGACATAGCCGCTTCCATGACATTCTGGACATGTTTCTGGCTGGGCACCACCTTCGCAACCTGTTCCGTGACATGCAGAGCAAGTTACATCCTTGCGAATCTTGAAGCGTTTGGTAACACCTGTTGCTGCTTCCTGAAGAGTCAGTTTTACTCTTACGCGAAGGTCGCCACCCTGGTAAACCCGCTTCTGTGAGCCGCCACCGAATCCGCCGCCACCAAAGCCGCTGAAACCGCCGTGTCCGCCAAAGATATCTCCAAACATAGAGAAGATGTCGTTCATGTCCATGCTGGCACCACCGCCGAATCCGCCGAATCCACCTTGTGGACCGTCGAAACCAAACTGGTCATACTGCTGGCGCTTCTGGGCATCGTGGAGAACTTCGTAAGCTTCGGCAGCTTCCTTGAATTTCTCTTCCGCCTCTTTGTTGCCAGGGTTGCGGTCTGGATGATACTTGATGGCTATCTTTCGATACGCCTTCTTTATTTCGTCTTCTGATGCCGACTTGTCTACGCCCAGCACCTCATAATAGTCTCTCTTAGCCATTTGCTTATTTCAAATATTGAATTTTCTTACAGAATTCTAATAGAATGTTCTGGATTTTGAAAAATAATTCTTGATATTTCTTTCTTACTGACCTACAGCTACCTTGGCATGGCGAATCACCTTGTCGTTCATTGTATAACCTGTCTGGACGCAGTCAATGATCTTTCCCTTCTTGTCATCGCCCATTCCCGGAACCATAGCAATAGCCTCGTGGAAATCTACATCGAAATCCTTGTCGTTGGTTTCAATCTTCTTTACGCCAAGACCTTCGAGTGTCTTTACGAACTTGTTGAAAATCATCTGAACACCTTCCTTGATAGCCTTAGGGTCTTCGCTCTTGTCAGCGATGGCACGCTCAAAGTCGTCGAGAACAGGCAGAATAGCAGCTACGGTCTTCTCGCCGCCATTCAAAATCAGTTCTGCTTTCTCTTTGAGGGTACGCTTGCGGTAATTCTCAAACTCAGCAGTCTTATAGAGCAACTGTTTCTTGAGTTCCTCTACCTCTTGCTGTGCTTTTGTTAAAGGATCAATCTCTTCTGCCTTCTTGTCAGCAGCGTCTGTATTGTTGTCACCTTCTTCTGCCTTGTTGTCAGTATTCTGATTTTCCTCAGTATTTTCATTTTGAGTTGTCTGCTCATTATTTTCATTCTGAACAGTCTCCTGAACGTTTCCGTCCTCTATATTGATTTCTTTTTCTTTTGACATAGTCTTAAATTTTTTAAACATGATAATTCTTGTTATTGGTTGTTTGACAAAAAGTGTGCCAACCCGATTCTCATCGAATTGGCACTATTAAATTATAAGATAATTTCTGGTTGCTGTTTAAAACAGCAGAATAACTTTCTGTTTAGAATCCGTACATCTTAGCCTTCTGCTCCTTGATAGCTTCATCGTAGATATACTCATCATAAGACATGAGCTTGTCGATGGTGCCTGATGGAGTGAGCTCGATGATACGGTTTGCCACGGTGTTGATGAATTCGTGGTCGTGGCTAGAGAAGAGGATGTTGCCCTTGAAACCTACCAGGTTGTTGTTGAATGCCTGAATACTCTCCAGGTCCAAGTGGTTGGTTGGTGTATCAAGAATCAGGCAGTTGGCGTTCTGCAATTGCATGCGTGCAATCATACATCTCATCTTCTCACCTCCGGAGAGGACATTTACCTTCTTCAGTACTTCTTCGCCGCTGAAGAGCATTCTTCCGAGGTAGCCCTTCATGGCAACTTCGTTACCTGGACCATACTGGCTCAACCAGTCTACCAGGTTCTTGTCGCTCTGGAAGAATTCTGTATTATCGAGTGGGAGATAAGCTGTTGTGATAGTAACACCCCACTTGTAGTCACCTGCGTCAGCCTTTCGGTTGCCGTTGATGATTTCGAAGAGTGCGGTCATCGCCTTAGGGTTGTGAGAAAGGAATACTACCTTCTCGCCCTTTTCTATGTTGAAGTTTACTTTGTCGAAGAGCACTGTTCCGTCTTCGTCGCATGCTTTCAGTCCCTCTACCTCCAGAATCTGGTTACCTGGCTCACGGTCCATCTGGAAGATGATGCCTGGGTATTTACGGCTTGATGGACGGATTTCTTCAACGTTCAGCTTCTCCAGCATCTTCTTGCGGGATGTAGTCTGCTTACTCTTAGCAACGTTAGCTGAGAATCGGCGGATGAATTCTTCCAACTGCTTCTTCTTCTCTTCAGCCTTCATCTTCTGGTTCTGAGCCTGGCGGAGAGCCAACTGAGAACTCTCGTACCAGAAAGAGTAGTTACCTGCAAACATCGTAATCTTACCGAAGTCGATATCTACGGTCTGGGTACTTACTGCATCGAGGAAGTGACGGTCGTGAGATACTACGAGTACGGTCTGTTCAATGTTGCTGAGATAGTCTTCCAACCACTCAACTGTGTCCAGGTCGAGGTCGTTGGTAGGCTCATCGAGAAGGAGGTTGTCTGGGTTGCCGAAGAGTGCCTTTGCCAGCATTACGCGCACCTTCTCTGTATTAGAGAGTTCTCCAACGAGTTTGTCGTGGCGGTCTTCCTTTACGCCGAGGTTCTGCAGAAGTTGTGCGGCATTGCTTTCAGCCTCCCAACCATTCATTTCTGCAAACTTGAGCTCCAGCTCAGCAGCGAGGTTACCATCTTCTTCTGTCATCTCTGGCTTAGCATAGAGGCGCTCGCGCTCCTTCATGTTTTCCCATAATGGCTGATGGCCCATCAGAACGGTATCCATCACGCGGAAATCGTCATATTTGAAGTGGTCCTGTTCCAAGACAGAAAGTCGCTCGCCTGGTCCCATTTCTACTGTACCCTTGTTTGGTTCAAGGTCGCCGCTGATAGCGCGGAGGAAAGTAGATTTTCCGGCGCCGTTAGCACCGATGATACCATAAATATTACCATGAGTGAACTTGAGGTTTACATCCTTGTAAAGCACTCTCTTTCCGAATTGGATCGCAAGATTTTGTACTGTAATCATTATTTGTTCCTAAATATCTTTTATTCTGATTATATCTTTAATTCAGCTGCAAAATTACAAAAAAATATTTGAAACACAATGATTTATTGGCAAAAGTTACTAATTTTTAGTTAAAAACATGGTGGCTTTTTGTTATTTTGCAGAAAAGTCTTACTTTTGTAGGCTGAAACTGAGAAAATGCAGCATTGATTCTGTGTTTTTCATGTTAAGAAAATGATATCGATAACAATATGAGACAACAAAATAGAAAAGGAAATTTTAATAAGCATACCAATAATGCTTATGGCTACGGAAACCCAAATGAATATGAGCATTACAAGGTAGAAAAACCTGCTCCGTTGCTGGAATGGCTGATGGAGAATGTGAAGGGACCTAGCAAGACTAAGGTGAAGCAGACTCTGCAGGGTAGGGGAATCAAGGTAAATGGCAAAACCGTTACCCAGTTTGATTATGCCCTGAAGCCGGGGATGAAGGTGAGTGTGAGCAAGACAAAGAAGAATCAGGAGGTATTTAAAAGCAGATACCTTAAGATTGTTTATGAAGACAGATATCTGATTGTTGTCGAGAAAAACATCGGTATATTGAGTATGGCAGCCGGTCATTCTACTTTGAATGTGAAAACGGTACTTGATGATTATTTTCATAAGACTCGCCAGAACTGCCAGGCGCATGTAGTACACCGACTTGACCGTGATACTTCGGGCTTGATGATTTATGCCAAGGATAAGCAGACGGAACTGGCTTTGGAGGATGATTGGCATCATAATGTGTACGACCGCAGATATGTGGCTCTGGTTTCCGGAGAGATGGAAGAAGATGAAGGTACCGTTGCTAACTGGCTGAAAGATAACAAGGCTTATATTACTTACAGTAGTGATACGGATAATGGCGGCAAGTATGCTGTTACCCATTTTCATACATTAGAGCGTACCACCGCTCATTCTCTGGTGGAGTTCAAACTCGAAACGGGCCGCAAGAATCAGATTCGTGTTCATACAGCCGATATGGGGCATCCGGTGTGTGGTGATATTAAGTATGGTAATGGTGATGATCCATGCCAGCGCTTGTGCCTGCATGCCTATGTGCTGTGTTTCTATCATCCCGTAACGCATCAGCCTATGGAATTTGAAACTCCGATACCGGCTGAATTCCGCAGGGCATTAAAGAATGATCGTTAATAGGGTGATGAATACTGATAGGTAGTTTATATATATAATAATGTGATATGAATGATTTTGGATATTATGCGCTGGCATTGGTAGTCCTTGTTGTAGGACTGTTTGTCTTAAAGAAGGTGGCTACCTGCATGATTAAAGCAATGGTAGCTGTTGTTATGATAGCCGTGCTGGCAGTTCTTTACTGGCTCTTCTGTTGATAGTAGAGTTGTGTAATGATGGCGGGATAAGATTTTAGATATTTTTGATTGGTAAATTGGTTGCGGTTGTCTGGGTGTAAACTTTGGATGGCTGCAACTTTTTTATAGTGATATTTAAAAAGAGATATAAAGTGATATTTAAAGGTGATATGAAATGGTAGGGAGAAATACAAAACAAAAAAGAGCATTTCTGTTAAGAAATGCTCTTTTTGTACACCCTTAGGGATTCGAACCCTAGACCCACTGATTAAGAGTCAGTTGCTCTACCAACTGAGCTAAGGGTGCAACTATTTGTTGGTGACTCCGCAAGGATTCAAACCTTGAACCTCTTGATCCGTAGTCAAGTGCTCTATTCAGTTGAGCTACGGAGCCAATTCTTATCTTTTGTACACCCTTAGGGATTCGAACCCTAGACCCACTGATTAAGAGTCAGTTGCTCTACCAACTGAGCTAAGGGTGCAACATTTAAAAGCCTCATTTCTGAATTGCGAGTGCAAAGGTACTACTATTTTTTGATTCCACCAAATTTTTTCGCAACTTTTTTCGAAAAAAATCAATTTTTCTTCATCTTGAAGGTTCCTAACGTATGTCTATACCCCTTCTTGTTGATGCTTACCACGCGGTAGATACCATCCTTTAAGTTTCTAACATCTAGCGTGTTATCTTTTGCGTGGAGGTGCAGAATATCGCACCCTTGCAGGGTTTCGACCATCAGAACGTCAAAAACGAGATTTTTGGTGGTTTCTGCTAGATATACCTTCTTTCCGTCACATTCGAGTAATTTCGCAGCTCCTGTGCTTTGGGCAAGAAGTTGAATCTCTTCCTCTTTTTCTTGGGTTGGCTGGCTTTCTATGCCATATCCGTCCATTGAAGTTACGGCAACAAACAGACGTTTTGCATCAGGATTTTCTATTTTGAACGAATTTCCTATGATTCGTGCGGCAACCAGGTTGCGTGCATCGGTGATGTCAACCGGATATTTCTTGCTCGCGTATACATTATTATATATATAAGGGGTTGAGATTTTAGTGCCATCCGTATAGTTTGAAGGATTGCTCCAGGAAACTGATACCTTGTTATCGGTGGTGATTACCGATAATTGCTGTGGCTGTTCCGGTTGGTTCTTGCTTGCCCAAGTCATCGGCGGAACCAATGAAGGGTATGGGTTGAAACGTTGGGTAAAGTTGAGGATACCCTGTTTGTTGTCCAGGAGGAACTTGTTTCTGAAGAATGCATATCCCATTCCGAGGTTTCGGATGTGATACATTTCTGCCGTCACGTCATTGATGTTCCACTTTCCTTCTTTCGGATCAAGAAAGTAGATGCCCAGTCCTGGAACCACAATCTTTCCATGACTCTGTTCCTGCCAGTCGATGGCAAACGGATAGAAGTGCTCGTTCTTGAAATACATCATAGGGAAGAGCTCGTCCATCAGACCGCTCTTGAGCCAGCCCTGTGCATCCTGGCAGACCTTCGTGTATGCATTCCAGCCAAAGCTCCGGTATCTGCTCAGGTCATCATACTTTCCTACAGGTGAGCAGCTCATTTTTACCCAAGGTTTTTCAGCCTTCACTGCATCGTGAATCTTTCTTACGATGTTGGTGATATACCGGCGTCCCTGTTCCCGGCTCACTTTGATGTTCCAGGTTTCAGGGTAACGGATGTAGTCGAGGTGAATACCGTCTACATTATATTTATGTGTAATTTCCCTGCAGATGTTTGCCAGATAATCACCTGTCCGACTGTTTTCCGGATCCATGTATCCGTCGGCTCCAATCTTCTTGATGAGTTTCGGCATCTTGTTTCGGAGAGTTTTGCAGCCGAGTGAGTTCCATTTTCCTACCGGAATGGTTACCACCCAGGCATGCAGTTCCATACCGCGCTTATGGCATTCGTCGATGGCAAACTGCAGGGCATCATAGCCCGGACTTCTCCCCGGAAAACCTGACAGGCATCCATCCCAAGGTTCGTATGCCGACGGATAAATCATGGTACCTCTTACGCGGGTCTGTATCAGTACTGTGTTGATTTTAGCCTGCTGTAACCGGTCCAGTATATCCGTCAGTTCCTTTTTCTGCTTTTCGGCAGAATAAGAAGACTGGGCATAAGAGTGTGGCCAGTCGATACCTCCTATGGTTGTCAGCCATACAGCTCTTACTTCATGTTTCGGCACCTGGTTATTGAACACGATACTCTGGGCTTTTGCGGCCAAAACAGAGCATAAAACGATAAAAAATATCTTAAATCTCTTCATAATCTTACAATTTGGCAACAAAGATACCAATATTTTTTTTTATTTCAAATAAAAATATTACTTTTGCGGTTGAAATATTAAAATAAAGTGCATTTTGCACCGAAAAGAGAGAAAATTTTAAGCAATAAAAGCAAAATGGTCAGTTTCGTTATTAGTTTGGTCGCCCTTGTATTGGGTTACCTTCTTTATGGAAAGTTTGTGGCGCATGTGTTCGGTCCTGATGACCGCCCTACGCCTGCAGTGACCAAAGCCGATGGGGTCGACTTTATGGTACTGCCTAGTTGGAAGATCTTCATGATTCAGTTCCTCAATATTGCAGGAACGGGTCCTATCTTCGGTGCCATTATGGGTGCCTGGTACGGACCGGTGGCTTATCTGTGGATTATCTTCGGGTGTATCTTCGCAGGAGCCATGCATGATTACATGAGCGGTATGCTCAGTATCCGTAACGGTGGAGCAGGTTTGCCGGAATTGGTAGGTAAGTATTTGGGTGGACGCACCAAGAAAGTGATGCTGGTCTTTTCGGTACTTTTGCTGATGATGGTGGGAGCTGTGTTTGTATGCAGTCCGGCTATCATTATGAGTGGCATTTGTAATACGGATGCATTCTGGGGCAGCCAGATGTTTTGGATTGTGGTGATTTTCGTTTATTACGTCATTGCTACATTACTGCCTATCGATAAGATTATCGGTAAGGTTTATCCGCTCTTTGCCTTCTCGCTTCTCTTTATGGCGGGTGCTCTGATGATAGGTCTCTTTGTGAAGTGGCCTTCATTGCCTGAACTTTGGAGCAATTTGCAGAGTTGCAATCTCAATGAGAATCCGGCTTGGTTGGGAACGGAGTCTTTTGTACAGAAGAGTCCGATTTTCCCTTGCCTCTTTATCACGATTGCCTGTGGTGCCATCAGTGGTTTCCATGCTACGCAGAGTCCGCTCATGGCACGATGCATGAAGAATGAGAAGATGGGACGCCCTATTTTCTATGGAGCCATGATTACAGAAGGTGTCGTTGCCTTGATATGGGCTACGGTTTCCATGTATTTCTTCTATTATGGTGGATGGCGTGAATGCGTAAGTCCTGAGGTGGCTCAGCAGTTTATAGCTCAGTTTGATGGCGGCAAGTCGCTTATCCAGAACTTCGATGCGCCTACCGTTGTGAAGATAGTATGTTCCAGCTGGTTGGGGGTGGCTGGTGGAATCCTGGCTCTGTTGGGTGTCGTCGCAGCGCCTATTACCAGTGGCGATACGGCTTTGAGAAGTGCCCGTCTGATTATCGCCGAGTTTATCGGTTTGGAGCAGCGCTCTATGCGCAAGCGTCTTTATATCTGCATTCCGTTGTTTGCTCTTACGGTGGGCATTCTGGTTTGGCAGATGGAGAATCCTGATGGTTTCAATATCATCTGGCAGTATTTCGGCTGGGCTAACCAGACACTTTCTGTGTTCACTCTCTGGACATTGACGGTTTATTTGGTACAGCAGAAGAAGCCTTTTGTAATGACGCTGGTTCCTGCCTTGTTTATGACCGTGATATGTTCAACCTTCCTGCTCATTTCGCCAACAGCTTTGGCTTTGAGTGAGAGCCTGGCTTATACGGGCAGTGTCATCATTCTGGTGATAGCCTTGGTATGGTTCCTGGGTTGGTATCGCAGTTATCAGAAGAAACAATAGATTTATATATAAGTATTAATCAATATACGTAAATTTATATGATACGAATGAAAAAATTAGCTATTGCAGCATTGGCACTTGTCGTTTCGACAGCTGCTCATGCTCAGTTTGAAAGTGGAAAACAGTATATCGGTGCGTCGATGACGGGCTTAAACTTGAGTTATAATGGCTCTCAGGACCTCAATCTCGGTATTCAGGCTAAGGCTGGATACTTCGTAGAAGACGACTGGATGCTGTTGGGGCAGGTAGAATATAATCATTCTGGTCTTGAAGGCGTGAAGGATTATTTCTCTGTTGGTGCCCAGGCTCGTTATTATATCGAGCAGAATGGTCTGTATCTGGGTGGCGGCGTAAAGTTGGCTCATTCCGGAGGTTATAATGATTTCATGCCAGGGGTAGAGGTAGGTTATGCTTTCTTCCTCGGCAAGTCGGTTACCCTCGAGCCAGCTATCTACTACGATCAGAGTTTCAAGAAGCATGTAGATTATTCTACCGTAGGTTTGAAACTGGGTATTGGTATTTATCTCTAAACTGCTAAGATGCAACAACAGTTTTCTTCGACTTTGTTGGAAAAGGCAGTGGCGGAGTTTTCTAAATTGCCAGGTATAGGGCGCAAAACAGCTTTGCGCCTTGTACTTTTTATGCTCAAGCGTAAGAGTGAGGATGTGGAACTCTTTGCTGATACCATTTCCAGGATGCGGCGTGAAGTGAAATACTGTAGGGTTTGTCATAATATCAGCGATACTGATGTCTGTCCGATCTGTTCTGATTCCCGGCGCGATGCTTCTACCATCTGTGTTGTTGAGAATGTACAGGATGTACTGGCGATAGAAAACACGCAGCAGTTTCACGGACTCTATCATGTCTTGGGCGGCATCATTTCGCCGATGGATGGTATCGGTCCTTCGGATATAGAGATAGAATCGCTGGTTCAGCGTGTGGCTGAAGGTGGGGTGAAGGAGGTGATTTTTGCTCTCAGCAGTACGATGGAGGGTGATACTACCAACTTCTATATCTCCCGTAAACTTGCTGATTATCCAGTTAAACTCTCTGTTATCGCCCGTGGTATCTCGGTGGGTGATGAATTGGAGTATACAGATGAGGTTACCCTCGGACGGAGTATTCTGAACAGAACTCCATTTGGACAATAACAAAAGACAATAAAATGAAAATCAAACAAGTACAACGAATATTGATGACCAATTTTCTCTTTGTCCTGTTGGTAGGATTCCTGCTGGTCTTGCTCTATGAGACAGAAATTCTGGAACCTACTAATCTGGCAGGGGATGTCACGTTGGTCTATGTGATTGCCGTAGCGATGGAGTTTCTTACCATTGCCGTTATTCCTCTGGCGCTCAAACTCTTCAGTTTCAAGGCTATTCACCGTCAGTTGGTAACCCGTAAGGGAGATGCACTTCTTCCTTTGGGCACTGCCCGTCTGAATATGCTCTGCTTGCCAATGCTGATCAATACGTTTATGTATTATCAGACGATGGCGCCTGCTTTCGGATATATGGCTATCATCCTTTTTCTCTGTCTCTTCTTTGTTTATCCTTCTGTCGGAAGATGTGAGGACGAAACAACTGAGGCGGAAGGTTAAACTCTCAGTATCTAATATTTGCTATTCGATATGAAACTTAGTGTTATCATAGTAAGCTATAATGTGAAGTACTATCTTGCCCAGTGTCTGCGTTCGGTAGAGAAAGCTATCGGCGTGTTGGAGTGTGGGCAGCAGGGTGATGCAAGTGGCGATACGGCAGAGATTATCGTGGTTGATAATCATTCTCAGGATGGGACGGTGGAATATCTCGAACAGTGTTTCCCGGCTTCCCGATATCCTAATCTCCATGTTGTAGCCTGTACGCATAATAACGGATTTGCCCGTGCCAACAATCTTGCTATCCGCAAGAGCGAGAGTGATCTGGTTCTTTTGCTGAATCCGGATACCATTATCGGTGAGCATGTTCTCAAGGATGCTGTCAGTTTTATGCGTTCTCATCCTGATGCCGGTGCTCTGGGTGTAAGGATGTTGGGATCCAATGGCAAACCAGCTCCTGAGAGTAGGAGAGGATTACCTTCTCCGATGGTGGCTTTCTATAAGATGATGGGGTTGTGCAGCCGGTTTCCTCAGCATCGCAGTTTCGGTCATTATTACATGGGTTATCTTCCGTGGGATAAGCCGGCAAAGATAGAGGTTGTGAGCGGTGCTTTCTGTATGATTCGTCGTGAAGCCTTGCTGAAGGTGGGATTGCTGGATGAGGATTTCTTCATGTATGGCGAGGATATTGATCTTTCTTACCGTATCTTGAAGGGTGGTTATCAGAACTATTATCTGCCTGTAGATATCCTGCATTACAAAGGTGAAAGTACTCAGAAGTCGAGCTTCCGCTATGTTCATGTGTTTTACGAGGCGATGCTTATCTTCTTCCGTAAACATTATTCGGGTATGTCGCATCTCTTGAGTATTCCTATCAAATTTGCTATTTATGCCCGTGCCTCTGTAGCCTTTACGCAGATGATGACTGCGAGAATCAGAAAGAGTCTGGGATTCTTTTCTCCTTCTCATGTCGACCTGTCAAACCAGGTATTGTTTGATGCTGACGAGATGAGCTATGAAGAGATGCTGCATCAGCTTGCGCAGCGGTCTGACGAGAATATCAAACTGGCTACCTATACGAAGGACATCGGTAAGGTGATTACGGATAGGGAGGTGATGGATAAGGATGAATTTGGTTATTTATAAGGATAGATTTATTTCTATATTATAAGGTACGCGCGTACATTATTAATAAGTGTAGTTTATGAAAGAACCGAATATTCGATTACGTGCTTTAGAGTTGGAAGATCTAGATTTTCTCTACCATATAGAGAATGATGATCGGCTTTGGGAACTGGGTGTTTCCAATGTTCCATATTCGCGCCGGGTGCTGCTCGACTATATAACCAGTGCTTCGGCAGATATTTATGTAGACAATCAGGTGCGCCTGATAGTAGAGAATGAGCAGAGTGAGCAGGTGGGCATCCTGGATCTTACAGATTTTGATCCCCGTCATCACCGTGCCGAACTCGGAATTGTCATCAAAAAGGAGTTTCAGGGGCAGGGTTACGCGAAGGCTTCTGTGTCACGCTTGTTGCAATATGCTCGGAATATACTTCATCTTCAGCAGATTTATGCGATTGTAGGTATCAGAAACCAAAAAGCGGCTAAAATGCTGCAATCTGTTGGATTTGAGGGGAATAATGTCCTGAAACAATGGCTTTGTGGCCCAGTTGGATATGAGGATGCGATGTTTTTTCAATATTTTCTGTAAAAAAGTTGCATAAAAATTTGGTAGAACCAAAAAAAAGTAGTACCTTTGCACTCGCAAATGAAAAATGAGCGCTAAGCCATTCAATTTGATTTCATGATTGGTGCGTTAGTTCAGTTGGTTAGAATGCCTGCCTGTCACGCAGGAGGTCACGAGTTCGAGTCTCGTACGCACCGCTCAAAATCATCTTGCTGGTTTGCCAAAATAGTTTGGTGCGTTAGTTCAGTTGGTTAGAATGCCTGCCTGTCACGCAGGAGGTCACGAGTTCGAGTCTCGTACGCACCGCAGAAACCTTCGAGAGTGATCTCGGAGGTTTTTTGTTTTTCAGTAAATCTAAGAGAATATGGCTATCGTTATCACAGTTCTGGCATACTTCTGTGTGCTTCTGCTCTTCAGTCATCTTACTGCCCGTAAAATGGCAAGTAATGAAACTTTCTATCGTGCCAACCGCCGTTCGCCTTGGTATATGGTTGCTTTCGGTATGGTGGGTGCGTCTATTTCGGGCATCACTTTCGTCAGTGTGCCGGGCATGGTGATGAGAACGGATATGACCTACCTTCAGATGTGCATCGGTTTCATCCTGGGTTATTTCCTGGTTGCCTTTCTTTTGCTTCCTATCTATTACCGCTATAATCTCACTACGATTTACGGTTATCTGCAGCAGCGGTTGGGGGAACGTTCGTATAAGACCGGAGCTTCGTTCTTCCTCTTGTCCAAGATGACGGGTGCGGCGGTCCGTTTCTTTGTCGTCTGTATCCTCTTGCAGCGTTTCGTGCTCGATGGGATTGGTGTTCCGTTCTGGGTCACGGTTCCTGTCATGGTACTGCTTATCTGGCTTTATACGCGCAAGGGTGGCATCAAGACGCTGGTGTGGACGGATACCTTTCAGACGCTCTGTATGTTTGCTGCGCTCATCCTCATTATCTGTCAGGTGATGTCGGCGTTGGGCATGACTCCTTCCGAAGCGATCACTGCGATAGCTCACGATTGTCATTCCCGTATTTTTGTCTTTGATGACTGGATGTCGAAACAGAACTTCTGGAAACAGTTCCTAAGCGGTGTCTTTGTAGTGATTGTGATGACCGGTCTTGATCAGGACATGATGCAGAAGAATCTTACCTGCAAGTCGCTCCGTGAGGCCCAGAAGGATGTTTGCAGCTATGGTTTTGCCTTTGTGCCTGCCAATCTGCTTTTCCTGAGTCTGGGTGTGTTGCTGGTGATGCTGGCTCAGAAACAGGGAGTGGCTTTGCCTGATGCTCCTGATGATCTGTTGCCGATGTTTGCGGCTTCGGGGGCGATGGGAAACCTGGTAGTGGTTCTGTTCACCATCGGTATCGTGGCGGCAAGTTTCTCCAGTGCCGATTCTGCTTTGACCGCTATTACTACGAGTCTCTGTGTGGATATATTGGGCAGGAAAGAGGATATGAAGCTCCGCAAGCGCATGCATCTGCTGGTGGCTTTCGTCTTCATGCTCTTCATCATTGCTTTCAAGGCGATTAATTCTACGAGCGTGATAGATGCCATCTACATCCTCTGCTCTTATACTTACGGTCCGCTGTTGGGTTTGTTTGCCTTCAGTCTGCTCACCAAGCGTCAGGTAAACGACCGCTGGTCGCCATGGGTCTGCATCGCCAGTCCGCTCATCTGCTTTGCCATCGATACCCTTACCTCGCAGTATGTGGGCTATAAGTTCGGTTATGAGCTTCTGATGCTGAATGGCGCCCTGACATTTGCAGGTCTCGCCCTTATAAAAAAAGAAACAGTTAAATACAAACAATAATGAGAACAAAAGTATTATTCGCAGCATTGTTGCTCAGTGCAACAACTGCTTTTGCCCAGCAGGAGAAGTTGGGCTCCGGTATTGACAAGACCAACATGGACTTGACCATCAAGCCGGGTAATGATTTCTATCGCTATGCCGCAGGCAACTGGATGAAGAATCATCCACTCGATGCCGAGCATACCGACAATGGTGCTTTCACCGACCTCTTTGAGCAGAACCAGAAGCGCATCCAGGACATCATCCTTGAATATGCTTCCAAGCCACAGCAGAAGGGGTCACTCGGACAGAAGATCGGTTCGCTCTACAACCTCCGTATGGACAGCGTTCGCCTGAACAAGGAGGGATGGGCACCTATCAAGCCAACTCTCGACCGCATTGCAGCCATCAAGGACCGCAGAGAGTATCAGCTCGTTACCGCTCAGCTCGATTTCCGTGGCGAGGGTACCATGATGTATGGCATCGGTGTGGGCGCCGACCTTCGTGATGCCGCCAACAACCTCGTTGAGGTAGACCAGAGTGGTCTTGGTCTTGGTGTACGCGATTACTATGTAAACGATGACGAACAGACCAAGAAGATTCGTGATGCATACAAGGCTTATATGAAGAAGCTCTTCCAGATGGTAGGCAACGACGAGGCCACCGCCCAGAAGAAGATGGAGGCTGTGATGGCTATCGAGACCCGCATCGCTAAGGCAAGCTATAGTCAGGTACAGCTCCGCGACATCGACAAGAACTATCACAAGATGACTTACAACCAGCTCGTGCTCGATTATCCTGGCATCGACTGGGGCAATGTGTTCCTGGCATCCGGTTTCCCTGCTTTCAAGGAAATTTGCGTGGGTCAGCCTGAACCAATCCACGAGGTTGAGAAGATTCTCGCAGAGACCTCTCTGGATGATTTGAAGACATACGCAGAGATTAAGGTGATTTCTGGTGCAACCAGCGTATTGAGCGATGATTTCCGTGCCGTATCCTTTGAGTTGAGCAAGGTAATGAGCGGTGTTCAGCAGGACCGTCCTCGCTGGAAGCGTGCCGTAAGTACCGTGAGCGGTGTGTTGGGCGAGGCTATCGGAAAGATTTACGTAGAAAAGTACTTCCCGGAGAGCAGCAAGAAGCGTATGCTCGAACTGGTTCACAATCTCCAGACCGCCCTTGCACAGCGTATCGACGAGGCTACCTGGATGAGTGCTGCAACCAAGGCACAGGCTAAGGACAAGCTGGAAAACTTCATCATCAAGATAGGTTATCCTGACAAGTGGAAGGACTATAGCGGATTGCAGGTAGATGACAGCCTCTCTCTCTACGAGAATATGGCAAATATCTCGGAGTTCTTTACCAAGGATGCCATCGCCCGCAAGGTGAACAAGCCGGTAGATAAGACTGAGTGGGGAATGACTCCTCAGACTATCAATGCTTATTATAACCCAACTACCAACGAAATCTGCTTCCCTGCAGCTATCCTGCAGCCTCCATTCTTCGATCCAACAGCTGATGATGCTATGAACTATGGTGGTATCGGTGGTGTAATCGGTCATGAGATGAGCCACGGCTTTGACGATCAGGGCAGCCAGTTTGACAAGACCGGTAACCAGAACAACTGGTGGACTGCTGCTGACAAGAAGAACTTCGAGTCTCGCACCAAGATTCTGGTTGACCACTTCAACAAGATTGAGTTGGCTGGCAAGAAGGTAAACGGCCAGATGACCCTGGGTGAGAACATCGGTGACAATGGTGGTTTGAACATCGCTTTCCGTGCACTTCAGAATGTGATGAAGACAGAGAAGTTGGGTGTGAAGGATGGATTTACTCCAGAACAGCGCTTCTTCCTGGCATGGGCACGTGTATGGGCAGGCAATGCCCGTCCTGAGTACCTGCAGTATCTGATGACCGTGGATGTTCACTCTCCAAACGAGGCTCGTGTGAACGGTGCCCTCCCAATGGTGGATTCATGGTATAAGGCATTCAACATCAAGAAGGGCGACAAGCTCTTTGTTCCTAAGAACAAGCGTGCACATATCTGGTAAAAACAGTGTGGGGGTAAGGCTTCCCCACACGCCCTGAAAGGGCAGAAGCTCCTAGCCCAGGGCATCGCCCTGGGTTTGATCCAGCAACAACAAAGTCGCCCTGAAAGGGCAAAAGCTTTCTATTTCAAAGCTTTTGCCCTTTCAGGGCGACTTTCTATATATACCTTATACCCAGGGTGTTGCCCTGGGCTAGGAGCTTCTGCCCTTTCAGGGCGTGCTGGCATAGAACTTTTACTTCGTTCCGAAATAGAGGAACAGCATACCGAGCAAGACGAGGAGAAGATCTACGAACTTCGCCTTGAGATTCTTCTCATGGAAGATGGCTGCACCGAAGAGGAAGCTGACGATAACCGAACCGCGGCGAATCATGCTCACGATACTGATCATGGCGCCAGGCAGACTCAGAGCGTAGAAATAAACGAAGTCGGCTGCCGAAAGGAAGATACTGATGAAGATGATACTCCAGTGCCAGTGGAATGGGGTAGAATTCTTCTTGGTAGGCCACCATATCATCAGCAGCATGGCTCCCATGAGGAAACACTGGTAGATGTTGTACCAGCTCTGCACAATCATTCTGTCTAATCCTACACCACCATTCTCTGGCGGAGCCATCAGATACTTGTCGTAGAGACCGCTTATTGCACCGAGAACGGCAGCCAGCACGATGAAGTAAATCCATTTGTTGTGCTTGAAGTCGATACCCTCTTTCTTGCCGCTGCGCGAAAGCATGGCAAAGGAGATGATGGCAAGGATGACACCAATCCACTGATACAGATTCAGTACCTCGCCGTAAACCAGCAGCGCACCCACGAGTGTCATTACCGGTCGGGTGGCGTTGATAGGTCCCACGATGGTGAGCGGCAGGTGTTTCATGCCGAAATAACCGAAGATCCAGCTGCTCAATACGATGAAACTCTTGAGCACGATGTACTTGTGAACTTCCCATCCGCCTTCTGCTACATGAAACATCGTTCCATCCAGCGAATTTCCTGTATAGCTCATCACGATGAACGGCAGGAAGATGAGCGATGAGAAGAGCGTGTTCAGAAAGAGCACGGGAATCACTGCGTTACCTGAAAGCGCCTTCTTCTTGAAGGCATCATAAAATCCCAGCAGCGCTGCTGAGAGAAATGCTAATACTAACCACATTTTTATGAATGTTAAATGTTAAATGTTGAATGTTGAATGTTGAATGAGGCTCGCGCCCTTGTGTTTCTAATCATTTAATCTTTGAAATCATACCCTACCTCTTCCAGGAACAATGCGTTACCTGGCATGCTTTCGCCTGCATCGCTGCGGCTTCCGTTGTGCAGGATATCGAGAAACTGTTCCATCGTAATCTTTTCTCTGCCTACATCGATGAGCGTTCCCACTACGGCTCTCACCATGTTTCTCAGGAAACGGTTGGCGGTAATCTCGAAACACCAGGTGGTAGGAGAGGTCTGTATCCATCGGGCGGCTGTTACGTGGCAGATGGTGGTCTTGTTGTCGCCACCCGCCTTGCAGAACGCTGCATAGTCTTCGTGATGCAGAAAATGCTGAGCCGCCTCGTTCATCTTCTCGAAATTCAGGGGATAGTTTATCTGCAGTGAATAATGGCGCTCAAACGGATCTTTCTGCGTATGTATATAATAATGGTATGTGCGCGAGATGGCAGAGAAACGGGCATGCATCTCTGGGGCTACCTCCCTTACTTCGTATACGGCGATGTCGCGGGGCAGGATGCGGTTCAGGCGGTATACCAGCTGGTCGGGTTCCATCGGAATCCTGTCGGTATCGAAGTGGGCTGTCATGTGTCGGGCATGTACGCCGGTATCGGTTCTTCCTGCTCCCACCACCTCCATTTCCTTTCTCAGAAGTATGGAGAGGGCGCGCTGCAACTCCTGCTGCACCGAATTGGCATTGGGCTGAATCTGCCAGCCGTGGTAGTTGGTGCCGTCGTAACCGAAGAATATGAAATATCTCATGATAATCTTTGATTTTTTTTGTTTTTTGCTATGAACTTTGAGCTTTGATTTGTTCTACGTTCTTTGCTTAATTCGGGTGCAAAGTTACTAAAAAAACGTGAAATATGGTATAATAATACAGATTTTTTTCAAAAATGGTACAATCTTGAAAGAAAAGTTCAATTTTATTTTGCAAATTGACAATAATTGTGTACTTTTGCCAACGTTTTTGATATTATAGATTATGGCACAGAACATATTCAAGGGTTTAGGTGTTGCCCTTATTACTCCTTTCAACACCGATGGCTCGGTTGATTATCAGTCGCTCAAGCGATTGGTAGAGTTTCAAATTGACAATGGTGCAGACTTCCTTTGCATCCTTGCCACAACTGGTGAGGCTCCATGTCTTACACAGGAAGAGAAAGATAAAATCACAGAATTGGTGAAAGACGTGAACAAGGGTCGTATCAAGATATTGAAATATTGTGGCGGTAATAATACTGCTGCTGTCGTTGAAGAAATCAAGAACACCGACTGGAGTGGCATCGATGGCATCCTCAGTATCTGTCCTTACTACAACAAACCTTCTCAGGAAGGTCTCTATCAGCACTTCAAGGCCATCGCTCAGGTTAGTCCGCTGCCTATCGTGCTCTACAATGTTCCTGGCAGAACCGGTGTCAACATGAAGCCTGAAACAACCTGCCGTATCGCCCGCGACTTCCCTAATGTGGTAGCCGTGAAGGAGGCTAGTGGCAGCCTGGAGCAGGTAGATGAGATTATCAAGAACAAACCTGATAATTTTGATGTTATCAGCGGTGATGATGCGCTTACCTTCTCAATGATTGCCAGTGGTGCTGCCGGCGTTATCTCTGTTATCGGCAATGCCCTGCCTAAGGCTTTCAGCCGTATGATCCGTCTCGAGTTCCGTGGCGAATATGAGCCAGCCCGTAAGATTCATCATTCTTTCACCGAGCTCTACAGTCTGCTCTTCGTTGACGGTAACCCTGCCGGTGTAAAGGCGCTCCTCAATGATATGGGCTTCATCGAGAACGAGCTCCGTCTGCCTCTGGTTCCTACCCGTATCGCAACCAAGCAGAAGATGAGCGACATTCTGAAGACTTTGAATATCTAAAATAGTGATTAGTTATTAATCATTTAGTACCATGGCAGAAGATAGAAGAATCATACACGAGATAACACCGCTGATGGGTAAGGATGTGCTCTATATTGCAGACAGGCATAAGAAGGAGTTTACTTATCCTATCCATAACCATTCGGTGTACGAGTTGAACTTTGTAGAGAATGCAAAGGGAGTAAGAAGAATCGTTGGAGATTCGCAGGAGGTGATAGGCGACTATGATCTCTGTCTCATCACATCGCCCGATCTGGAGCATGTATGGGAGCAGAACGAATGCCACAGCGATGACATCCGTGAGATTACCATCCAGTTTGATTTCTCCATGAGTGATGAAACGCTCTTCGGAAGAAATCCCTACGCCAGCATTACCCGTATGATGCAGGAAGCGAAGAAGGGACTTTCGTTCCCGATGCAGGCAATCATGAAGGTATACGGATTGCTCGATACTTTAAGTTCCGTAAAAGACGGTTTCTATGCCGTACAGCAGTTCCTGACCATTCTCTACGAACTGTCACGCTGCGAAAATGCCCGCACCCTGGCTTCCAGCAGTTATGCCAAGGTAACGGTAGAAGACGATAGCCGGCGTATCCTGAAGGTGAAGAATTTCATCTCCAAGAACTATATGGATGAACTCCGTCTGCCGGAGCTTGCCTCGCTGGCAGGCATGAGCAGCAGTGCGTTCAGCCGTTTCTTCAAGCTCCATACCGGCAGAAATATTTCTGAGTATATCATCGACCTGCGTCTGGGTTATGCTGCCCGCATGCTGGTAGATACCGCCAAGAGTATCAGCGAGATAGGTTTTGATTGCGGATTCAACAATCTCAGCAACTTCAACCGCATCTTCAAGAAAAAGAAAGGATGCTCGCCAAGCGAGTTCCGGGAAAGCTATCATAAGACAAGAATCATTGTATAATACAGCCAACGTAATCGTTTAAGTGAAATTATCAAAAATATTTCGCTTAAACGATTCTTTTTTCCGATATTTGTTGTATCTTTGCGCTACAATTTGAAATGTATAAATAAACATTTAAAAACTACGATAACGAATTATGAAGCAATTTATGGATGAAAACTTCCTGCTCGACACTAAGACTGCACAGGATCTTTTCCACAATCATGCGGCTAAAATGCCAATTATCGATTATCACTGCCACCTCATCCCTGAGATGGTAGCCAATGATCACAAGTTTAAGAGTATTACAGAACTTTGGCTCGGCGGTGACCACTACAAGTGGCGTGCTATGCGTACCAACGGTGTAGATGAGCGCTTCTGCACAGGTACTGATACTAGCGACTGGGAGAAGTTCGAGAAGTGGGCTGAAACAGTGCCTTATACTTTCCGTAACCCTCTCTATCACTGGACTCATCTGGAACTCAAGACTGCTTTCGGTATCGATAAGCAGCTCAGCCCTAAGACAGCCCGTGAAATCTACGATGAGTGTAACGAGAAGTTGCAGTTGCCTGAATTCAGCGCTCGTGGTTTGATGCGCCATTACAATGTAGAGTGCGTTTGTACTACAGACGACCCAATCGATGACCTGCGTTACCACAAGCAGACACGTGAGAGCGGTTTCGAAATTAAGATGATTCCTGCTTGGCGTCCTGACAAGGCTATGAACATCGAGAAGCCAGATTTCGCTGACTATATGAACAAGCTCGGTGAGGTAGCAGGTGTTAATCTCGTTACATTCCAGGATATGGTTGATGCTTTGCAGAAGCGTCACGACTTCTTTACTGAGAACGGCTGTAAGTTGAGCGACCATGGTATCGAGGAGTTCTACGATGAGCCATACACAGATTCTCAGATTGAGACTATCTTTGCCAAGGCTATGCGTGGACAGCAGCTTTCTGCTCTCGAAATCCGTCAGTACAAGCATGCATTCCTCAAGGTTTGCGCTGAGATGGATCACGCTGCCGACTGGACACAGCAGTACCACTATGGTGCTATCCGCGACAACAATACACTGATGTACAACAAGCTCGGTGCTGATACCGGTTTCGATTCTATCGGTGAGTTCACTACAGCCAAGGCTATGAGCAGCTTCCTCAATGAGCTCAACATGGAGGGTAAGCTCACACGTACTATCCTCTATACATTGAACCCATGTGCCAACGAGGTTATCGCTACCATGCTCGGTAACTTCCAGGATGGTTCTTGCCCTGGTAAGATCCAGTTTGGTTCTGGCTGGTGGTTCAACGATCAGCTCGATGGTATGACCCGCCAGATGAACGCACTCTCTGTATTGGGTCTCCTGAGCCGTTTCGTAGGTATGTTGACTGACTCACGTTCATTCCTCAGCTACCCACGTCACGAGTACTTCCGTCGTTTGCTCTGCAACCTCCTCGGCAATGATGTAGAGAAGGGCTTACTTCCTAACGACATGGATAGCCTCTCTCGTATGGTAGAGGATATCTCTTACAACAATGCTCGCAACTACTTCAAGTTCTATTAATCCATAGAACAGAAGCAATTTATACTAAGACAAATCCCTTCACGGCATCCCGGTGGTGTTGTGGAGGGATTTGATGTTTTATCATGAAACCAATACTTTAAGCTTATGGGGGTAATAGACAGAATACTAGGTTTTTACGAAGATATCAGAGAGTTCAATTCTTCTAATATCAAAGACTTCCGGGGCAGACTCAAGTCTTGGATCAAGATGGGTATGCTTGCCGGTCGCATCTTCTATCTCAAGGATATGTGGGCAAGGGATGTGGCAGCTTTGACTTTTGCCTCCTTCATGGCTCTGATACCTTTCATGGCAATGATGTTTGTCATAGCCCGTGGTTTTGGCTATGCCTCTCTGCTCGAATCCTGGCTCTCTACCACCTTCGAGGCACAGCCCGTTGTAGCGCAGACCATCGTTAACTTTGTACACAATTATATCGAGAATACGCAGAGCAACTATATCATCGGTACGGGTATCGTGATGTTTCTCTATACCATCGTTTCGCTGATGCAGAAGATAGAGCTTACCTTCGATGACATCTGGCATACGGGCGAGCGTTCGTGGAAGCAGATTGTTACCGAATATCCTACCATTCTGTTTGGTCTGGGACTGCTGATACTCTTTGCTTCCAGCATCAATGTATGGACGGTGAATATGGTGGATAATGTAGACAGAATAGCGGATATCGGTGATACCATTCCTTCGTTCATCCTCCATCTGGCGGCTTTTGTTCCGATGTTCCTGTTCTTCGTGTTCTGCTATTATGTCATCCCGAATACCTATATCCGGGTTCGCAGTACCCTGGTTCCATCGTTCTTGGCGGGTGTCTGCATGACGGCACTTCAGTATGGATATATCTATCTGCAGGTTTTTCTGTCCAGCTACAATGTCATCTATGGTTCGCTGGCAGCCATTCCGCTTTTCCTGTTATGGCTTCAGATTTCGTGGGCTATCGTAGTGTTTGGCGCCTTGCTTTGCCATACCAACCAGAACATCCATTATTATGATGGTGATTTGCAGTACGATCATCTGAAACTGGTGCAGCGCATCAAGGTTTGTGGGGTAGTGATGCATCTGGTATGTCGTCGGTTCAATCAGGGCGAACAGGCGTATACTCCGAAAGAAATTCATGATTTAACGAAGATACCTCAACAGATTGTCAACCAGTCGGTTAAGGAGCTGTTACGTGCCCGTTTGCTGGTAGAAATCCGGAATGGTAAGAAAAGCAGTTTTGAGGAATCTGTGGTTCTTCATCCGATAGAGAAGATAGAGCATCTTACCTATGGTGTGATGATAGAGCGCCTCTTCGGTTATGGCGAGGATATCTCAAGCCTGGCCGCCTTGGAGTCGGATATGGCGATGTGGAAGGACATCGACATCGTGAATGCAGAGTTTATAGAAAAGGGAAAGCAAATCGCTTTCTGATAATAAACTATCAATTTATAGTATCTTACTCAAGTTTCGCATGTAAGCTCCACACGCCCTGAAAGGGCAGAAGCTCCTAGCCCAGGGCATCGCCCTGGGTAATTACGGCCACAAACTTGTCGCCCTGTAAGGGCAAAAGCTTTAAAATACTGGGCAATGTACAAAGCTTTTGCCCTTACAGGGCGTCTTGCAGATTGCCATCATACCCAGGGCGATGCCCTGGGCTAGGAGCTTTTGGGCCTTCAGCCCGTTCTTGAACCACATTCGAAAGTTCAGTATCTAATAAAGTATCTTATTTCTGGTCATATCCGTCAGAAATCTTTTTTCCCAGTGCTAGCGCCAGTTCTACCTTGGCACCATATCCTTCCAGCTGGTCGGCAAACTTGGCTACCGAATTGCCGGATGCGATGATGTCATCAAAGAGAATGATCTTTTTTCCCTGGAAGAAAGCCTCGTCGATATGGAGTTCATCTACAGGATCGCCATCTTCATCTACATCATGCGTGTAGCTGAAGGCAGGGTAGGCGTTGGTCATGCCCGTGGCCTTGCATATCTCCTCGCTGAACTCCTTGAAACGGCGCTTGGTATGCGCCTCAAGAGCTGCAGGAATGCAGACCAGGGTAAACTGTGCTGCCTCTTCGCCCAAAAGACTCTTCAGCTTGTCTGATACCATTTCGATAGCCTTCTTCAGGGCTTCCTGATGGTCCATCTCCGTAGTGAGCTCAGAGTTACCTTTAAAGTTGACGATAAGGTCGCGTTTTTCCCATTCCTCTGCTGTGAGTTCAAAAGTACCGAAGGCGCTGAATGCAGCGTAGTCGACAAGCCATTTGTAGTGCAGTCCGTTTTTCAGGACTGGCCACGAGTTGATTTCATTTTCGTAATTAGCCATAGACTAGAAATTTTTGATTATTAATAATGCATAGTTTCTGCAAAAATAGGAAATCTTTTCGAATTAAGGTGCCGGTTTCATAAAAAAGATTGGTTTTTTAAGTAATATTTCACGTAGCTGCCCTTTTTTTACTTATTTTTTAGTACCTTTGCACCGCATTTTAAGAAATACGTATATTTATATGACGAGAAAAACAAAACTTCATGAAATCCGCGACTACGTTATCATTGCCCTGGCGATGATAGAAGGTAGTATCGGTTTGAACATCTTCCTGCTTCCCAATCATATCACGATGGGTGGTGTAGGAGGTATCGCTTCTATCCTTTGCTGGGGATTTGGCATCCCGGCATCTGTATCTTATCTGGCGCTCAATGTGTTCCTGCTTCTCATCGCATTCCGCATTCTGGGCTATAAGTTCTGTCTGAAGACCATCTATGGTGTTGGTATCTTTGCCTTAACTACCCGTCTGATTGAGACGCATACGGTAGGCATGACGCCGCTGCTTCACGACCAGCCGTTCATGGCAACGGTCATCGGTGCGTTCTTCATGGGCAGCAGTGCCGGTCTGGGTCTTTCCTGCAATGGTTCTACGGGTGGTTCTGATACCGTAGCGGCGATGATCAACAAGTACTGGAACATTTCCCTGGGTCATGCCATCATGATTTGCGACCTGTGTATCATCACCAGTTCTTATCTGGTATTGCGCGATTGGGAGATGGTGATTTATGGTTATGTCTGCCTCTTTGTGCAGTCGCTCTGTGTAGATCATGTGGTGAATGCGTTGCGCCGTTCGGTTCAGTTCTTCATCATCAGCGACAAATATCTGGAGCTCAGTGCAGCCATCAATACCGCTGCCGACCGAGGTTGTACGGTAATGGATGGTCATGGCTGTTACAGTGGCAAGGATGTCCACATGCTGTTTGTATTGGCGCGTCAGCGTGAGTCTCAGAAGATATTCCGTCTTATCGACGAGATAGATCCTACCGCCTTTGTCAGCCAGAGTGCCGTCATCGGTGTTTATGGCGAAGGTTTCGACCGTTTTAAGGTAGGCAAGAAGATAGGTTTGACGAAGAAGAAATAGATAAAGAAAAAAGGGTGTGTCATAACTGCATGACACACCCTTTTTTAGTAATTTTCTTAGTTTAGACAGCTAGATCCTCTGGCTTCGGCTAGATGTGGAAATCTACCAACTTCAGCCATCGCTTGACATCAAACGACGGACAGTCTTTGTGTACGTTCGGCAAATCGCGGTGGCCCAGTATCTCTGCATCAGGATAGGAGAGGCAGAGGCTCTCCAGAAGCGAATACAGAGCCTGATTCTGGGCTGGAGTACGCGTGTCGGCAGGCTTGCCGTTCTTGTCGAGACCTCCCTCATAACAGATGCCGATGCTGTGGGCATTGTAATGACGGGCATGGGCTCCGACTTCCGATTCCGGACGACCCGGATATACCACACCATCCTTCGTGATGTAATAATGATAGCCGATACTCTTGAAACCGCGGGCAAGATGGCAGGCCTCCAACTGCTCGAATGTGAAATCCTGAGTCACTCTCGTGGCTGAACAGTGGATCACGATGAGTGAAATGCTACGATGTTTCTGTGTCATGGCAACCTCCCTTCTTTTAGCAGTTCTGTACACAGAATGAGCTGGCTACAGCTGTTAATACCGTGATGAGGAAGTTGATGATGGTTTTCCAATTTACTTTTTTCATTTTGCTTTGTTTTTTAATGATTAATACTAAGTGGATAATGATAGTCACATGCTTGTTTTAGTGGTTGAAATTTAGTTTCAGTAAGCGTTTCTGGAAGAAGAAGGGCGGGGGAGGAACTGCCAGCCCGGACACCCGTAAAAGGCAGGTTCTTGGGTCGTTATGATTTGCTGTTTATCCGTAATCGTCAGGATGAAAACCAGCCGCTTTGTGCCTTCGGAATATCCCTGTCGCCGGTCAGTTCACTCCTTCCTTCTTCTGTCGTTTCGCATATTTGAGAGATGGATCACTACTCCAGGCCGTCTCCGTTGTCGCCTGTACCGTCGGTACTGCCGCCTTGTGATGTACCGCCGCCCCCAGTGGTTCCGCCGCCCTGTGTGGTATCGCCAGTGGTGGTATCGCCTGCAGCGCTCTCGCTAGAGTTGAGGAGATCCATGGCGTTCTTGGCGTTGGCATCGAGAGAGAGCTGGGTGTTGCTGAGCTTGCCGGTAGCACGTGCTCTGAGGCGGTAGCCTTCTACAAACTTGGCGAGGCTCCACTCCTTGATGCTGGCGGCTCCCATCTTGTTGATGATGCCGATGGAGAAGATGGCGAGGTTGTCTATCTTCACAGCCTTGTTCTGGAGCACGAGCTCCTTCACACAGCTCACCATATCGGTGAGAAGGCCCTTGATGGCACCCTTCGAGAACGGGGTGTTGTGGCTCGCCATGTGTTCGGCGAGTTCATCGATGCCGATGGTTTCTGTCACTACTGGTCGCGCATAATACTTGCCATACGCTTCCTTGATTGTCTTGTTCTTGTTTTTCGCTAATTTGATGAGAATCATACTTTTAAAAATTTAGTTTTAGTAAAAGCAGTCTGTGTCTCCGCCGAGATCGTTGCTGCATCAACCTCTCTGATTGACGATACAAAGATACAACATTCCCGAGCCCCCAACTATGCGATTTGTGCGATTTGCAGGGATTCGGGAAAAAAAGGTTGAAAAAAGTGGTATTTTTTATGTTAAAATCGAAAAAAGTTTTTGTTGTATCAGGTATTTAGCGTATTTTTGCGGAAAAATTTATAAACAATGAAAATTGAATATGAAGATGAAGACTTAAAGGAACTGATAGAAACGGGACAAAATAAGAAATATAAGAAAATAGCAAAGAATAAAGTCTTGATGGGTGGGTTGCTAAAGGTCTATAGGATTTTAGATCAAGCTCCTCATGTTTCTTTACTCAATCAATTCAGTTTTTTAAAGTTTGAAAAGTTAAAATATCAATATTCTGGGTGTTGTTCTGTGAGAATAGCAAATGGGCATATAGAACGTTTGATTTTCACAGAGCACGAAGGAGGTATAACAATAAAATTATTGAAATTAGACGATTCGCATTATGGAAACAAGAAATAATATTAATCCGCGTCCTTTCCAGCCAGTTAGTCCTGGTTGTATTTTGAAGGAGGAATTGGAAGCTCGCAGTCTTCCAATTTCTGACTTTGCTCATAAAATAGGGCTTGAAGAGTTTGAATTAGATAAACTTTTGAATGGAACGTTATGTTTAAGTCCTGAGATTGCTTCTTCTTTAGAACGTTTTTTGGGCATTCCTGCTTCTTTTTGGCTTTCTTTGCAATCTGCTTATGAAGAAGATTTAGATAAGAACGATAATAAAGGCATGGTTCGAACTTTTCTTGATAAGTTTACAAGAAATCGTGTAGCACTTTAAATCAGGGAATTCCTATAATTAACTCACCCTGGAAGGGATATGCATAGTGTGTTGTATGCATTCCCTTCCAGGGTGTTTTTTTATGGTTCATCCAGAAATTCGATGATTTCTGCCACTTGTTGCCGGGTGTAGAAGTGGGAAAACTTGCCGGCGTAGCCCGAACAGAGGCTCTGCTTGAGCTCGGGGCACCGGTTGATCCATCTCACCAGCCGGTTGAGTGCTACCCTGGGGGTAGCGGTGGGAAAGTAGAGCATGGCGAGCTCTGCCTTCCCGTAACTTCTGTCTTCTATCATAATTTGTTCTTTTTAGTCTGTTTTTGTCAGTTGCTTCTTTCTTCTGCCTGGTAGAATAAAATCTCTCCGAATCATAAGAAAATCCCTCCGAAAGATACGGAAATATCTCCGAAAGATAAAAAAATATCTCCGAAGCAGAATTTCCTAAAATGGGAGATCTTCGGGCGGAATATTTTCGCTGCCATCCATCTTCTGGTTGTTCTCTATCTCGTCAGGACGCATCTCTATCACCTTCCAGCCGTTGCCCGTCTTGCGGTGAATCTTCTTGAACCCCAGCGCCTCCATGAACATCGAAATATCCTTGTTCGACATCGACTGGCGGAAGGCGGGGTTCGTGCAGATGCGCTCCATCACATCACTCGCCGTAACAAACTTGCAGAACTCGGACGGCGTATCGGCATCAGGAACACGGTAGAACTTGTTGATGCGCTCGGCTATGTAGTTGTTTACACGGAAATAAAGATTGTGGCGCTGAATCTCCTCATTCTCCTCCTTCGTAAACCAGTAAACCCAGTCGCAGGGCTCACCCCTGCGGCGCTTCTCTATCACCTCCTGAGCCAGTGCCACAGCCTGGGAATAGATGCCCTCGTAATTGAAGGGGAAGTCGATGGGACTCTTGATCTTCTCGATTCGCCAGATGAGGAAACGGCGGTTCTCATCATCATCGATGATATGAACCTCATTGCTCGTGGCACAGAACCCCGCATTGTTCTGCAAGATGCAGTCCCACTCGGCATAAGGGATTCGCATGCTGATGTTGCGCTTCGTGATGTTGCTCTTGAAGGAATCCAGGTTCTTGCCGCGCAGACAACTGAACTCATCGAGACACACTATCGCCTTGCTGGCACACATCTGCAGGAAATCCTTGTTCTTGTAGTCGCCCGTAGAATCGTTGGCGAAATACTTGCGCAGATGGGGCGGCAGGAGATGGTCGAAAAACGTGGTCTTGAAGATGCCGCCCTTGCCTACGAAAACCATGATAGACTGGTTGGTGACATCGGGCCGAACCCAGCAAACCACCATGTTGACCAGCCATTTCTTGAAGGCATAGGCAAAATCCTCCTCCGTATGGCGGTAACCGCCTGTCTGCATCACGGTTACCCGATGGGCTAATTCTGCGATATAGTCCGTCTTCCGGTCCCATTTCGGCAGACTCTTCAGATATTCCTCCATGGGGTTGAATTCGGGACTGAAGTTACTTCTGATTACCGTATCCAGCTTTTTCTGGGTGGTGCAGATGTTATCCAGTTCCATCTTCACGAACAGGGAATTGCTCACCCGGGTATCCACTTCGGTCCAGTCGAGATAGAGCTTCTCTCCGGTGTTGATGGCGCGCACTTCATACTGGTTGCTCAGCGTGTTGTGGTGCATTTCATATCGGGCTCCCAGCCATCCCAGCAGTGCTCTCATGCTGGTATAGCGTTTCTGCTCATCATCTCCCTGCTGTCTTATCTTCCAGGTTCCCAGCCGCTCGGTGTGCTTGTAAATCTCCCGTGCCACCCGCTCGGTATCTGCATATTCGCCGCCAAACTTATCAGCCATGTGTTTCACAGCCTCCTCCTTTTCGGCTCCGAAACAGAGGCAGAATGTGGCGTATCTCACTACGTAGCTGTTGTGATGATGCTCCTCAAACCGCTCTTCCCAACTCTCTGCCAGTTTGTCTACATACTGCAGAATCTCTTCGGTAGTGAGCGTTTTGAGTGGCGTCTCGTCTTCCTGTTTGCGAGGGCTTTTCTTTCTGGGTTTTTCAGCCTCCGTCTGTCTTTTCCTGTTCTGTTCCTCCTGTTGCTTTGTAGCTTTTTCGAAGTTCTCCACCTCCTCCCGGGTGATGGGGAGAACTTCGGCATTCCAGTTGAAGTAAGCCTCGGGGTCGTAAGCCAGTCCGCAGCTTCTCACCATGTCCTGGCATTGCTTGTCGCAGCTGATACCCAGCAGTTTGTCGTACATGCTCATGGCTTTCCTGATGGCGAGCAGGTGGAGTTCGGTGGCAGTGAGATTGCATCCTTCAGGACGCATATATCTGAGCAGGATGCGGAATCCCTTGCCCGAGACGGTGATGTAGAAGACCATGGTGAAGGGGATTTTCCGGGCTTTCTGCCTGAGTGCCGCGATGTTTTTGGGGGGCACGTCGTCATAATCGAGCATCAGCCAGTAGGTTTCCTTCCTGAAGTCAGTCAGCTTCTTGGAGCTTCCCTTGAGCTGCACGCTGGGAGTGATGCAGGGCAGCCGGTGCTTGATGTCCTCTGCTGTTCTCTTGTCCACCTTCGTCATCGACCTGTAGCCTTCGGTATTGGTTTTCACCGGTGCCGAATGCATGATGTTGTACTCCAGCACCTCTCTGTTGGGGAGAGGCTTGCTGGTAGAGGTCTTCAGAGTCTGGAAAAAAGAGGGCAAGACCTCTTTCTCCTGTTCTGTTTCCGGGTTATTCCCGGTCTCGTTTGTGGGTTTGTTTTCTTTCATTTCTTTTTGGGTTTTATGAATCTGTATCTTCTAATAATTCTTTAAGTTTACGAGTAATTTTCTTGTAGGAAAGAATATCTCTCCAGTAGCTCCATGCTCTGTTATGTTCCCTCCAGTATACCGAACCTTTGTTCTGTTCCCATATGAACACTTCATCGCAATAATACTGGAATCTTGTTTTATGATGGACATTTTCTTCATGAACCCAGATTTTACCTTCGAAGGCATCGTCTTCGTCTTTTTCCATGAGAATGGTTTTGATGGCACTATCCATAGCGAATATGTACTCTGGAATGAGCGTCATCTTATCTGCCCTCTTATCGATAGTGTCCTGTCCCCCAGCTTCTTTACGAATCATAGTTGGTGATACGCCACATGTCTTTGCGATAGCCATCTTAAATCTGGCTTCATCTTCAAGTTCTGCCATAAATTTCAGCAAATCTTTTTCTCTTATATTTTTCTTCTTTTTCATGTTGCGAAGGTATACAAAATGTTTTACTTAGGCGGCGAGTCCTATAGGACTCGCTTTTTACAAAGAATAACCTAGGTTAAAGTTTTTAACGCAGCATTTTTGCGCTCATTTTTGTTGGGGTATTTTGAAGAAGAAGTAGTGAAGAAGCGAAACAACGGAAAAGTGACGAGGTGAAGGGTATATTTTAAATCTTATATTATATTCTTTTTTTTAGGATTTTTGGAAAAACCAGATAATCAGAAAAATGAAAAAACGGATTTTTTCCCTTGCCGCGCGTATATATAAAAAAGAGTTTTCAAACCTTCACCCTTCACCTTTTTATTTAAGGTTTTGTGTGTCAAATAGTTACGGGTGAAGGGTGGTGAAGGGTGTTTTTCGCTTTTTATAAACATATTTTAAGAATCCAGCCCGTTTTTACATATTTTAAGCGTTTATTTTTGGTTCCGAAATGGGTGACTTTTTTTTAGGCTCCATTTTTTCCTCTTTTCTTACCGCTGAAATCTTTGAAAAAGTGAGAGGGGTAGGAAATCCCGTCTTATGTTGTGTTAAACAATTATCAGATAAAAGAAGTTAACAATACCGAAAAAGGACTGGTTTTTAAACAAATATTAACGCAGAAAACTTGAAGTTTCGCATATTAGATTCTGGTTTCGCAAGTTCAGAAGTTAACGAATTTTAAGGCGTTATTCAAGTTTCGCAAGTGTGTGAATTTATTGAAGTTAAAGAAGTTATCACTCCCTACGGTCGTTCGGGAAGTTAAGAGACAATAGTCTTCTAGCTTAAAATGCAGGACATTTGTCCCTTAACTTCCTTCTAACTTCCCCACACGCGAAGTTCAGTAAGAAAGTGCAAAAAAGATGAGAAAAGTATGGCGGTTTCGGAAAATAATCGTAAATTTGCAATTGGAAACCAAAGATTAGGAATTATGGTAGAGATAAATGATAGAAAATTACCTGTAGGCATCCAGTCTTTCGAGAAAATCAGAAAGGATGGATACCTTTATGTTGACAAGACAGATATCATCTGGCAACTTGCCAACAGAAATAAAACGTACAACTACCTGAGCCGCCCACGCCGCTTTGGTAAATCTGTGCTGGTAGATACGCTCGATGCCTACTTTCTGGGTAAGAAGGAACTCTTCGAGGGCTTGAAGATTATGCAGCTGGAGACAGAATGGGTGAAGCGTCCTGTCATCAGACTCGATATGAGTCGTGCAGGCGCAGAACCGGAAACATTGCGCTCTTATCTCGACATCACTTTCGACAGATTAGAGAAGAAATATGGTATTACACCTAAGCCAACCGCCAAACTTGCCGACCGCTTCAATGCAATAATCGTGGGGGCGTATGAGCAAACCGGACAGCAGGTTGCCATCCTCATCGATGAATACGATTCTCCATTGCAGCATTCCTGGAAGACTCCTTATCACGAAGCATGTACCGCTGTTTATCGTGAAGTTTTTGCCATTCTCAAGGCAGATGATAAATACGAAAAGTTTGTCTTCATCACCGGCATCACCAAGTTTACGCAGATTTCTCTTTTCTCTGTACTCAATAATCTGAGCAATATCAGCTTTGAACCTGAATATGCTGCCATCTGTGGTATCACGAAGGAAGAAGTCTTACGTGATTTCAAGCCGGAAATCAATAAGTTGGCTGAATACGAAGACTGGACATTCAATGAAGCAGTTGCGAAGCTTACGGCTTATTATGACGGCTATCACTTCAGTCGCCGCAATATGGTTGATGTCTTCAATCCGTTCAGTCTCATCAATGCCTTGGCAGATTCTGATTTGAAGAACTATTGGGCTTCTTCGGGTGCAACCTCGCTGCTTCTAAAGTTTGTGGATGACATGGAGATTCGTTTGAAGGATTTCGATCATAGTGCCCTCTTGGGCACTATCATAGAAACTTCTGACGTAACAGGCGGTGGAGCAGAGCTGTTTCTCTATCAGTCGGGCTATCTCACGATTAAGGGTTACATAAACGGAACTTATCTTCTTGGCATTCCTAACTTCGAGGTTCGGCAAGCCTTGAATGAAATCGTGTTGCCAACGCTTGCCATGCGCAAGAATAATGACCTTCAATCTACCCAGGCATTTCTGAATGTTCACCTCAGCCTTGGCAATCTTCCCGAAGCCATGAAATGCCTGAAGGCTCTCATAGCTGACGTGCCCTACAGCAACAAGAAGCTTGCTAGCATGGATATGGAGGAGCGCTACCGACTGATTATGAGCACCATCTTCTATGCTATCGGCTGCCGGGTAGAAGTAGAAAAGATGATTGCTACGGGCAGGATTGATATGGTGGTAGAAAACACTAACTTTATCTATGTGCTGGAGTTGAAGCTGAGCAACAACGGTGGTGTGGATGCTGCCACGGAGCAGATGAAAGCCAAGCAGTATGCCGAACCTTTCAAGGCTGATAAGCGCAAGGTAATTGCTCTTGCCATAGAACTGGATGATATGGGAAAGGGACTGGTTGATTGGAAGGAAGTATAATATTGCAAAAAGGGTTTACCCTTCGGTCAGCGATTTTCAATTCCGCTACGTACCGGTGGCCGTTGGTTCAGGGCGTGCTGCTTGGTTTTGCCTGCGTTCTGCTTCTTCTCTTTCCTTCGGCAGAGGGATATAAAGCTGCAGAAAGCGGAGATGTAGATTACGAATATCACCATATAATCAAGGGTCTATATGCCACCTTTTCATCGTGGCATATAGACCCTTGTCGTTTCCCGTGAAGTGCGGGGAATTATACTGAAGAAAAATCCCCCATCCCGCTTGAGGAAGCAGGATGGGGGATAGTTTCTTATTTCTTCTTGAGCCCCTTGTATGCAAGGAAAGCTACAATAACAATGGCAAGAGCCAAGATGATGTAACCGAGCTCATGACTATACTTTAATGCCTGCTGATATACATCTTGAGTTGTTTTATAGTCTGTATATTGGTATATCCCCCAACCGATGATTGCTAAAACAGTATTCCAGATGCCAGCACCGATTGTGGTATAGAGCAAGAATTTGCCTACATGCATACCTGCCAAACCGGCTGGAATACTGATTAATTGGCGAACAGCTGGTACCAGGCGCCCAAAAATAGTGGATGCGGCTCCATGCTTGCGGAAATACTCTTCTGCAACTTCTACCTTTTGGCGGTCTATCAGGCACATATGTCCGATGCGGCTGTCTGCAAAACGGTAGATGATAGGGCGGCCTACCCATTTAGCTAAATAATAGTTGATAAGTGCACCGATATTGGCACCAATGGTGGCAAACACGATGACTAGGATAAACGACATTCCGCTATCAGGATCCATGGCTTTCCATGCTGCAGGTGGAACAACCACCTCTGATGGGAATGGGATGAATGAACTCTCGATAGCCATGAAAAGGGTTACTACCCAGTAATTTAAATTGTCGAGTATCCAAAGAAAAAGCTCTGCTGTATTCATTTGTTATCTGAATCTAAATAATATCTGTCTCAGTGTTGAAACTGAGACAGATATAGGTGATTTATTTATTCTGTTTTGCCCATGTATCCTTCAAGCCAACGGTTTTGTTGAATACTGGTTTTTCTGCAGTAGAATCAAGATCGGCCATGAAATAACCGATACGCTGGAACTGGAGATATTCACCTGGCTTCTTGTTGGCTGCATATTCCTCAATATAGCAGTTAGGATAGTCGTGGAAGCTGTCTGGGTTGAGCAACTCGTGGAAGTCACGTTCATCAGCAGATGGATTTTCTATCATAAAGAGACGGTCGTATTCGCGCACCTCTGCCTTTACGCAGTGATCTGCTGATACCCAATGCAATGTACCCTTAACCTTACGGTTGGCACCTTCCATGCCGCTCTTACTGATAGGATCGTATTCTGCCTGAATCTCAGTGATAACGCCATTTTCGTCCTTTGTGCATCCAGTGCACTTAACGATGTAAGCATTCTTCAGACGAACTTCTTTACCCGGAGTCATACGGAAGAATTTTTTAGGAGCATCTTCCATAAAGTCAGCACGCTCTATCCAGAGATTCTTAGAGAATGTGATGGTGTGTGTGCCATCAGCTTCATTTTCTGGATTATTGATGGCTTCCATTTCCTCTGTTTCACCTTCCGGATAGTTGGTAATTACGAGTTTTACAGGATCAAGTACTGCACTCACACGACATGCTTTCTTGTTCAAGTCTTCTCTAACAGATGCTTCGAGTAAGGCCATATCGTTGAGAGCATCGAACTTAGTATATCCGATACTGTCGATAAACATACGAATACTCTCAGGAGAGTAACCGCGACGGCGCATTCCGCAAAGAGTAGGCATACGTGGGTCGTCCCATCCGATAACCAGTTTCTCATCAACCAGCTGGTGAAGCTTACGCTTGCTCATTACTGTATAAGTGAGGTTTAATCGGTTGAACTCAATCTGACGTGGACGATTGTCGTTTAATACATCTGCAGTTCCGTCCTTCTCCTTCAAGAAGTCGATGAACTTATCGTAAAGCGGACGGTGAGGTACAAATTCCAATGTACAGATAGAGTGGGTTACCCCTTCAAAGTAGTCACTCTGTCCATGAGCAAAATCATACATAGGATATGCATGCCATTTAGTTCCTGTACGGTGATGAGGAGTATGGATGATACGATACATGATAGGATCGCGGAAATGCATATTTGGATTCGCCATATCTAGTTTTGCGCGAAGAACCATGCTGCCTTCTACGGCCTCAGGAGTATTCATCTTCTCAAACAAAGCAAGGCTTTCTTCGATTGGGCGATCACGATATGGACTAGCAGTACCCGGTGAGGTAGGAGTACCCTTCTGCTGTGCAATTTCTTCAGCAGTTTGTTCATCTATATATGCATTGCCCTTCTTGATCATCCAGACAGCAAAATCCCAAAGCTTCTCAAAGTAGTCAGAAGCATAGTAGATATTGCCCCACTTGAAACCGAGCCACTGGATGTCTTGAAGAATATTCTCTACATATTCATTGTTTTCCTTGCTAGGGTTAGTGTCATCAAAACGAAGATTGCAAACACCATTATATTTCTCTGCAACACCAAAGTCCATGCAGATAGCTTTGGCATGGCCGATATGCAGATAACCATTAGGCTCTGGCGGAAAACGCGTCTGGATTCGTCCTCCGTTTTTGCCTTCTTTGAGGTCTTCCTCAACTAACTGTTCTACGAAAGAGATACTTTTCTTCTCTTCCAAATTGTTTTCTTCATTAATTGCCATAATTCAATAAAAAGAATAATTTTTAAATTTATGGTGCAAAGATACAAATTTAATTGTAAGTACCGAAATTATCTGGCAGATAATTTTGTTTTGAAAGCAATAATTCACAAAATATGTTTTTAAACATATAAAAAGATTCGTTCGTTTCGAAAAATATGTCTATCTTTGCATCGTTATCCTGAATACAATCTTTTTACCTTAAATGAAACTAATACCAAAAAGAACGCCTTCGCTGTGAAGCGAGGGCGTTTTGCTTTTATACCAGGTTCATATTCTATTACTTTTTGCGGAATGTTTCGTTCTTAATAATGATAGAACCTTCTTCTGTATCGAGTGTTGCCTGTTCCTGAACGTCGGCATCGAGACCCTTGCGGCTCAGGATAATCACAGCTGCTTTACCTTCTGGCTTAGCTGGCAATTCCCACTTGTAAAATTCCTTGTCAAGGCCTTTTACTTTAACAGAGAAATCACTGTTCAAAGTTACACTACGCTCACCATCTGCGCTCTTATATTCACCGGCTGCGGCAGCCTGAAATGCAGAATCGGTTACAACAGTCTGTTCTGCCTGAGCCGGTGCTGGTGCTGGTGCCTTTTTCTCAGAACATGCTGTGAAAGCTATCAGACCCATAGCAAATGCAAGAATTGATAATTTCTTCATAATCTTTAAATTTTATATGTTAATAATAATGTTAATCTAAACCATTTTTATAATCTAACTCTTTTTATACATTTGTTTATCTCAGTGGTATGCTATAGAAAGATAGTATTCCACTGGTACAAATGATTACCCAAATAGAAACGAGCCCCGTAATGATAGGGACGCTTGCAAATCTGATGTCGTGGTTGGGCTTAAAACGTTCGGTATGCTTCCTTAAAAAATACTGAAATATATAATAATATAAGGTGGCATAGAGAAAACCAATGAGGGTACCAATCAGGATGTCGCCAAAATAGTGTACACCGAGATACATGCGGGAATAACTGGTTATCAATGCCCATAGGCATAAGAATATCGTGAGTTTGCTCCGACGAACCAGATATTGTGCAAAGAAGGCCATGCTCCATGCATTGGCTGCATGAGAAGATGGGAAACCATATCTGCCACCCCGATATCCTTGAACAACATGTACCATCGGACTGATAGGATTATCAGGATTGCTGGGACGCATTCTTGCTACTAATGGCTTCAGAATTCCTGATGCAGTCTGGTCTGAAAACAAGATAATCAGAGTGATGACAACTATAGTGCTCATCACAACCTTGACTGGAAAATTCTTAAGCAGTACAAAGATAAAACTGGCATAGAACGGAACCCATACAAAACGGTCTGAGAAAATCATCATGAAGTAATCCCAATACACGTTGTGAAAACCATTGAAAAACAGAAAAATCTGCGTATCAATCTGTTCTATTTGATGAAGTAATTCTATCATAGTCTTTCTTTATGAAATTCTGTAATGTTCGCTTTCTTGTTTCTGATAATCTGTTGCCCTGTCGTTTGGGCTATTTTGCACTCAAGTCATCGTACAACTTCTGTAGATAAGCCATGCCTCGCTTCAGGTTATAACCTTTTTTGCCTTTATCATAAACAACCTTTTGGGATTTGTTGTCGTAGATGATAGAGTTCTCCTCTGATACCATGCCGAAAGCATCGGGTACATCAAAGAATGCAAATTTAGGCGTAGCATCACTCAACATATTCTTGCTGAACAAGAAGTCTTTGTGAGGAATGCCTAATTGTCCGAGCAGTGTAGCTGCTATATCATGCTGACTTCCTATGAGTTTTACATTCATTGGGCGAGCTATTGCTCCACCGGTCATGATAAGTGGAATCTGATAGCGGCTGCGGTCAAAGTTGTCAAGATGTTCTTTGTATGCACCAACATGATCGGCAACGAGTAATACCAAAGTATTTTTCCATCTAGGCAATTTGCTGTATTCACGCAGAAGATGACCTATGACACTATCAGTGTAAGCAAATGCATTTAAACGCTTGTCTTTCAGTCTGCTATATGGTACATCGAATGGCTCATGACTGCTTGAAGTCTGGAATACTCTCAGCATAGGCTGTTTGGCATTCTGTTCTTTCCTGAGGTCTGCAAGCAGCCGGTTGGCTACGATATGATCGTGTACTCCCCATTTGCTCAATTTGTCTTTTATAGGGAAATCACTATCTGAAATGATTCTCTCATAGCCCTGGGAAACCAGCCAAGAGCGCTGGTTGGCAAAATCAACATCACCACCATAATAATATGCATTGCCGTAATGCTTTGCTTTAGCCAATGAACGTGCCAATGATGGTAATTGTGCAGATTTTGCCGGGTAGCGCATGATGCTGGTTGTAGGTTGTGCAGGATAACCGCTCAAAACAGCAACCAGACCACGATCCGTGCGGAAAGTGTTGGAATAGAATCTTGGGAAGAAAATTCCCTTTTTGGCTATTGAGTCCAAGCAGACAGCTACGTCTTTATGTGTTCCGACGGAAGGCATGATGTCGTTGGCAAAGCTTTCCATAATAATAATAAGTATATCCGGCTTTCCGTTTTTCCGAGCTTCTTCATTCAGGAGTGGGTAGGTGTTCTGGTCGCTTGAACTTACCATTTGAGCAAAGAGCTTGTTAGCTTCTTCTTCTGACATGTATCGGTATTGCGATGCAAAATCTTCCTGATGGGTCAGTGATTCAAACAGGCTGAACATCGGATTGACGGCTGCATGATTCAAAAACGCATTTTGGCTGAAATATGCCTTTCCTGTATTTGTTGTAGATACAGTAAATCCTCCTCTGATAGGGATGAAGAGAAGGGCAGTAAGCAGCAACAGAATAAGAGAATGGCGCATACGATGATACTCTATGTCTGAGTAGCGTGTTCTACGACCACTGCCGAAATCTCCAAAACCATAGTTGCTGTATCTGCTGGAATAGCGCTTCTGGGTATGAGGCATGCGGAGTGCGAACCAGACGGCTATGGTAAGCAGCACAGTGATGAGGAGAGCAAAAAAGATGTAAAGCCCTCCAACACTTGCAAGTGCATCCTTTGGCGAGGTAAAGAAATAATATAATGGAGTGCTATCTAGCGGGAAGTTCCAATATGGATATAATCCTGCATTCAGTATGAATGTAATGGAAACCAGGAAAGATGCCAGTATATAATAAGCATTCAGAATGGGACGTATAATCTCCTTACGAAACCAAATCATTGCGATGAGCAACAAACCCGGTAGTGCGGTGAGGTAACCAGCCATAGAGAGGTCGAGTGATAAACCGTACCACATCACTGTAGGCATTTCGCTCCAGATATTATCGATAGGTTGTGTAGCAGAAGCCTTTTCCAATATCATGAAAAATGGTTTCTGAATACTGAACAAAATGACAAACGTAAAATACGTTTTTATAAACCACAATATTTGCTTCATATCTATGCTTCTTGACTAATAATTATGATATACTCGGCTTTGAGCTTGAAAATTAATGCAAAAATAACCATTTTATTTCATATAAACGACTTTTTTGTGTTTATTTTTCAAAAAAGTGAGAAAAAATTTGGTCGTTCTAAATAAAAGTCGTACCTTTGTTGTAATAAATTTTATAACATAACTATGGCTAAGTACAATATTCAACCTAAAAAAGAAAAAATAGCAAGATATCAATCTATGCTGAGTGAAGAAACTAAGGACCGCCTTCGCGACGAGATAATCCGTGTTCTTGTTACTGAAAGAAAGTACAAGGACCCAGACTATAGTTCCAAGAAACTTGCAGAGGATTTGAATACTAACTCTCGCTATATTTCTGCTGTATGCGCAACTCGATTTCATAAGAATTATGCCGAGTTGGTGAATGATTATCGAGTAAACGATGCTATGTCTTTACTTACCGATAAGCGTTATGCAAGAATGAGTGTAGAAGGTATCAGCGAAATGGCTGGTTTCAATACTCGTCAGAGTTTCTATGCTAATTTCTTCAAGCGAATAGGCGTTACTCCCCGTCAATATCGTGCTAATCATTTTAAGGGATTGGAATAAGTTTTAATTGTTAATAACTAGAACATGAAACAAAAAGGAGGGTGTATCATAAGTTAATGATTCACCCTCCTTTTTGTTTTTACAAACTATTGCGAGTTACCTTTTGAAGTAGTTTCTCAATGCCTGGTGGCGGATACTCCTGTTCAATCTGCGTATGGTCAGATTTCGTATCTGGCGAACTCGCTCGCGTTTGAGCCCCATATCTTCAGCAATTTCAGCCATCGTTTCTTTAGGAACACCTATACCATAGAATTTGGTGATGATTTCTTTCTCTCGTGGCAATAAATCTGCAATGCTTTCTGCCATCTTTTTCTTCATCATTTCTATATTCAGGGTATCATCTGCAATCTTTACATCCGGATCGTTTAATATGTCTAATAGGGTATACGGATTGTTTGCGCTTAGTGGCGCATCTACAGATACAGCCTTGTCTGCGTTTCTTGGGGCAAATTTCTTCTGGTCTTTCGGTAAACGATAAAGTCCTGATTGTTTATCGATGGCCTGTGATATAGCCTTGTGAACGAATGGACCAGCATAAGCCACAAAATCGATGCCCCGGTCGGCTTGGAACTTTTTGGCTGCCATAAGCATTGCCAGCGTTCCTTCGCTAACCAAGTCATCAAACTCAACGCCTTTACCTTTATACTGGTTGGCTACTGATTTTACATAGTTTAAGTTCTCACTAACTATCTTGTTTATTTCTTTTTCTGTCATACTCAATAATTCTTTTTGCAAATATACATAGAATAATTCAAAAAAGCAAGTATTTTGCGCATTTTAACCAATCATTTTTGGCTTCCACATATTATATATGGATGTTTCTATGATTTGCATAAAGCTGCATATGGACAGTATTCGCAACGATGCTTATCATCTGTAGGTCGGAATGGTTTGTCCTTGTCAAAGATGTTGGCGATGAGAACTTTCAGTTGTTTCATAAACTCTTCTTCGTATACATCTATGCTACTGATGAGTTCCTTGCCCATTTTTAATGTCGGATCATAATCTTCTGCTCCTGCATTTTGTATAAACAGCAAGCCTGGAGATACGGGCTCTTGAGCCGGATTCAGATTCCTGTTGTGGCTTACAATAATCGAGTAGAGCATAGATTGTAAATAATAATCTGTATGCTTGTTGAGCATGGATGGATCAAACACTTCGCTCAGTTCTCTTGGACGTGTTGTTGAAATACGTCCTGTTTTATAGTCTATTACGCGGATTCGTTCTGCAAGATTATTGCCATTTGCATTACCGTTAGCTGCAACAGCGTCCAGTCGGTCGATAAAACCTCCTATTGACAGAGATAAATTGCCGATACTTGTTTCTACTTCGACGTCAGTTTTTACAACCAGCTCTAATCCGAGTATGGTGAATGGAGCCTGGCGCATATCTATCGTGACAAGTTGCCGGATATATCTTGCTATTACTTCTTTATTGATCAGTTGCAGACCATTATATTTTGGACGATATCCTGCAGCGCTAACTTTAAAGAGTTCTTCTCTGAATGCCTGATCAACCAGGCGATAAATCAGAGATTCGTCTTTTAAGGCTTGCTCTAATTGCTCTTTTGATACAACGATAGGACGAGTCAGTTTGAGTTCTCCTTTACCGTCGGTTGTCAGAGCATCGCTGCTTGCTAATCCCAGATAGAACAGTTCTGCTGCACGATGGAATATATTTCCAAATACTTTGTTGTCTACTTCGTCCTCATCAATTTCATCTGGCTCAATCAGTCCTTCTACATATTTATAGTAGAATTGCTTTTCACATCTCAAATAGGTATTCAAAAATGTTGGCGTAAGCATTTTCAAATTCTTGAGCTGGGTGAGCGCATGCAGTTTTTTCTCTATTGGTTCATAAGTAGGACGCAGTGTGTTTTGTCCTGCGACCAAAGAAAAGCGCTCGATGTCATGATGGCTTTCTACCAGGAGTTGTAGCATAAAACGGCTCATTTCACCCGATTGGCCATCTTCTGTTGCGTTATTGTAACACAAAGTGATGTCGTGTGAGCGTTGGAGCAGACTGTGAAAATAATAGGCGTATATGGCTACTTTGTTATCTACCGTAGTCAAGCCGTATGCCTTTCTCAATGAGTAGGGAATGAATGAAGCATCGTTCACACCTTTCGGCAGTTTCCCTTCGTTGCATGAGAGTACCAAGATATGCTCGAAATCCAGATTTCGAGTTTCCAATACACCCATTACCTGTATTCCTTCTGCAGGTTCACCATGGAAAGGAATACTTGTTGACTGGATGAGCTGTTGGATGAGTCGTTCCAGAGTGATGCAGTCTACTGCTAAGTCTCCTGTCTGGATGAGTTCTTGCAGACGGTTCAATAATGTATAGGTCCTGAAGAGCGATTCCTGGAATAAAGGATCGTCCTGTTCTTTACTATTCACACCTATTGTCTTCAAAATATCCAGCAGATACTGGATGAGTCTCAAGTTGTATTCATTTTCTGTTGCAGTCTCACCCAAATCTTTGAAAAGCAGAGACAAGCCTTCATCACCATCCATGCTTAGGAATTGGCGGGTAGGATAGAACTGCTTCTGCTCGTCAAGAGCGCTCAAGAGTTTGCTATAATTTTGAGAAATATAGCGTGTGTATGGATGACGGAGCACCATGAGCACATTGTGTAAGCGATAGTTGTTACTATGCTTGGGGTGACCTACGCCCTGCAACTTGATGAGCTGTTGCAGCAAACTGTAGAATGGTGTCTGTTGAAGCGGATATCCTAATGTTATGTTATATGATAACTTGTCGTTCTCAGAATAATCTGGCAACGACTTGATGTCTTCGTTTGTAGGAAGACTATGTATAACACTTTGCAACAATCCTTCATCGGCTAATACTATAGCCACTTTTTTCCCATATTTATAGCGTTTCTTTTCTTTAAGCCATTGGTTTACATAACGGGCCTGGATGTTTTCTGTAGATGCCGATATGTATGTAATGTCTTTATTGTTATCAAAGTTATGATAAATATCACGAAGATCATGAGGAGGCATATCATTCAATTCGTTAGGATAATATTTGAGATATTCACGAATGTAGTGACCTGCCTCATGGTTGTTTTGCATATAATAGTCATCGTAGTCCCAATAGAAATGTGCTTTACCCTCTTTCATCAAGCGGTCGCAGAGTTTCCGTTCTACTACTTGCATCATATTAAAACCGACAAAGAGATATTTCTTGTGTTGGAATCTGATATTTTCATCATTTACAACTTTCCTGTATAGAGCCCCCTCATAAGCCAATCCTTGTTCTTCAAGACGCATGTTGAACTGCTTATAGATATCAAGAAAATGGCTCCATAATTGTAGAAATCTCTTTTTGAGTTCTGAGTTGTGATCATCGTTGAAATTGCTGAAAAATTTCTTAATCAGCGTTTTCTGTTCTTCTGTAAGATATGAGATGTCATCAAGTTCATGTATATTGCTAAGATTGGCAAAGAGTTTTTCTGCTTCTGCCATGTTTTTATCAATATCGTCAAAATCTGTGATAAGAAGTTGTCCCCATCCATAAAAATGGTCGAGGGTCTCATCAATACCAGTGCAGGCTACGAATGTTTTATGTAAATCGCAAACAAGTTTGATTGGGTCTCCAACTTTCAATGTGCTATGTTTGCGAAACAGGTCGCTGATAGTTATGTAAGATGGCGACCAGATAGGGTGATCAGTCAAACGAGCCAGACTCTCGTTGAGGAAAAGAGCGGCGCGTTTATTTGGAAACACGACGGCAATGTCGCTGAGATTGTTTCCGTATTTCTCGAGAATATCTCTTGCTACATATTTTAAAAATGCTTTCATATCTTAATGGACTTTTCAATGTTTGCAACTGTTCTTTATGTTGCCCAGTTTTTTGGAAAGGGACAACCGTATTATTTTATTACTTCAACTATTCTGTTAGGGTATACATACCATAGATAACCTTTTACTCGGTGATGTCCCATACTTTTTAACAAGCCGATGTATTTTCTAACCTGTTCATGGTGTTCTACTTTCTGTTTACCAAATTTGAAGTCTACCACGATGGTTTCTTTTCTTGAGTTTTGCATCACGCGGTCTGGACGGTATTCTGCCACTTTTCCATTTTCAACTGTCAGGATAGAACATTCATTTAGTATGGTCAGTTCCTTATCAAACCATTTAGCGACCTTTGGTGATTCAAGTCTTTTCCTGATCATCTCCTTTATTTTCTCTGGTGTGAGGTCTTGATCGTATAAAAGTCCGTCTAACTCCAACTGTTTCAGGGCTCCATCAATATCATCAACCGTGCGGATTGTAGAAAAGAGGTTGTGCAAAATGGTACCCATTTTGATATAAAACTTCTGTTGCTCTTCAGTTTCATCACGCTTTATAAAGTCACGGCTCTGGTTACTCTGTCTGAATTCTGGCATTTCAGGCGTAACATTTATTTTAATTTCTAAAGGTTGAGAATGGGCTGAGAGCACGTTTGTATTCTTCTTCTCGTTTGATTTCTTGGAAGAATCAGGTACATATATTTCATTATAGCAGAAAGATATGTCATCTGTTTTAGCATCAGAACCTATTCCTGTTAACTCCATCTTTACATCATTAGCTTCAAGTCGACTGGCTACCTTGTCGAGTACGGATTCAATAATGGCAGAACGATATGCACTATTAGCTCGTTTGCCAATTACAATCAGGTTGTGACTGGCACGTGTGAAGGCTACATAAAGCAGATTCAAATTGTCGACTATGTTTTGCAGATGTTCATGATTATAATCTGCTTCATATATACTTTGCTTCATCAGTTTAGCACTGAAATCTATAGGTACCAGTGGAAGCTCGTTGTATGGAGCTTCTTGCGGTGTGCACCAGATAGTGTTGGCTTTTTCTAGTTGCCAGTCACAGTAAGGCATGATAACATGATCGTATTCCAGTCCCTTACTCTTATGTATAGTAAGGAATCTGATACCTCCATCGCCATCGCTATGAATGCTTTTTTCGTGAATACGGTTATCCCATTCTTTCAGAAATCCAGTGATATCACTACTGTTATCTGTGAGATATTTACTTAAGCAATCATAAAAAGTACAGATGTAGGCAGTTTGCTTGATCATGTCTTTTATTTCGCCAAGTTTAAGTTCTGCAAAAAGGCGTTCTGTGAGATCGAACAGTGGCATTTCCAGATACTCAGAACGATTGGTCAAAAGTTGTTCCGGCATATTTCCAGCTACAGAATACGTGTCACAAAACTTGTTGAGAGTTGCTAATGCAATATTGTCATTTGGGTGTACCAGTATGTAGAGAGCGTTAACCAATGTGCATACTGCTTGGGAGGCATCCAGCCTGAATGCCTCATCTGAAACCAACGGATAGTCGGAATGGTTCATAAAATACTCAGCAATGTCCTGTATGTTGCGGTTGCTTCTTACCAGGATTGCTATTTTGTTGCAAGGAACACCTCTTTCAACCAACTTGTCTACAGTGTCCAGTGTGGTTTGCATCATTCTGTCTTCAATATTTTCACCGCCCAGGAGCTGGATACTGATAGATCCATTAGGAACAGAATGGTGGTCTGGTACTCGCTGGCAGACATCGCTATATGCGCTTTCCAGCTGTTTACATTCCTCAGGACATTTATCTTTCAGGTCCTCAATCTCCAATTTTACTGCTTCTGTGAAAAAAGCATTGTTAAACTCAATGATGTTTCTATCAGAGCGGTAGTTGGTACCCAAAGTTTCTATGCTTACTTTTTTCGCGCTTTTATTAAATTCTTTATCAATATTATTGAGCAGTCTCCAATCGCCGGATCGCCATCTGTAAATACTTTGTTTTACGTCACCAACAATGAGGTTGCCAGCATCTTCTCTACTCATGGTTTCTTCGAGCAGCACTTTAAAGTTCTTCCATTGGATGGTGCTAGTATCTTGGAACTCGTCAATCATTATATGGTCGAGTTGAGTGCCAATCTTTTCAAAGATGAATGGCGAATCGCTATCCTTTATCAGTGAGTTGAGCAAGGTCTGAGTATCGCTCAAAAGGAATCGGTTTGCCTCTCTGTTCATCTCCCTGACTTTTTTATCTATGCTTCCCAAAAGGCGGAGTTGATTAAGATGCTTTATGGTCAGATCGGTACTTTTGAAGATTCGGGTGAGTCTTGGACGATTATCTTCTGCAAACAGCAGAATAGGGTAGAGCACCGATTCTACATAATTGAAGATATCAGTACAATTTTTTACATCAGATTTTTTAACCCATGCTTCCGGACTTTCCAGACATTTACTGAACGTTGCATTATATAGATCATCATCTGTATATTTGCCATTTTTCAGCTTGTTGAAATAGCTCCAAATACCTCTCGTTTTTCCAGCTAAGTCTTCTGACGTAAAGCCTTCTTCTTCAAGGGAATCGAAAAAAGTAGCAGCAATTTCTTTAAGCTGCTCTTTTGCCTTATTGCGCATCTTTTTCATTCGGTCGGTAAAATCCTTGAAGAAATCTTCTTGTTCCATCAATTCTGTCAGCTTGTCGGAATGAGCTTTGTAATAATCCTTGAATATGTTCTCACCGAATTTCTTGATCTGTCCTATGACATTCCAACTCTTATCATCATCAATATTTTCTTTGATATAATCCATAATCCAGAAAAGTAGACGATCGGTATCTTCAAGACTTTCTATAAGTTCATCAACGGCATGCTGTTCTATTTGATAGTCATTGAGTTCTATCCTTAAATTGGCAGTCAGATCAAGTTCACGTGCAAGATTTCTCAATACACTCTGAAAGAACGTATCGATGGTCATAACCCGGAAATAGTTATAATTATGTATGAGCAAATGCAGGGCAGATTCTGCATTTTTCTGAATTTGTTTGGATGAAAGATACGGTAAAGCCTGCTGTATTTGATTTACATAATCGTTTGCTTCTGGTAGTCCGTGTGCTATTTCGTATAATTTTCCTAAGATACGCATTTTCATTTCTTCAGTAGCTTTGTTGGTGAAGGTTACTGCAAGAATGGTTCTGTAGGAAGCAGGATTAGCTATCACGAGTGTCATATACTCGCGAGCTAAAGTAAATGTTTTACCTGATCCTGCACTTGCTTTATAAACAGTTAGTTGTGAACTCATATTTTGTTTTTTTTATGATGTTATTGATATTGTGCCCTAGAAATCATGTCTTATCCATGCTTTTATGAATATTACCAATCTCTAAATAGTTCAAAACCGAAGCGACAGCCTATGCCATTAAACTTCGTGTTTTTGAAGGCTGCAAAGAATCCTAATGTAATAGCTCTTGTTGTTACTCCATATCCCCATTCTGTATATGGGTGTAAATGGTTTACAACAAGACTGCTTACATACAGACGCTCGGCTTCTATATATTTCCCAATCAGGGGGAGCCATGCAGTTGCAATCATGGGAGCTTCATAAGTGAAATTTCCACGTATGTAATAATCACTGGCATTATACCATTGGGATGGAAGTAATTCGAATTCTCCACTCCAGCTATCATTCCAGCCTCCAGGAATATTGTTGTCATGGAAATTGGTATAGTCAACGAAGTCCCAATGGTCACCTTTACGGGTATAAAAACCTGCTCCTAATCTAACAGAATATGATTGACGGCGTGATGCTTGAAAAATAGTTTGTGCATCTACTTCAACCCGTTCGTAGTCTATGTTTGAACCTAGTAGTTTTTTCCATCCCTTTTCATAGTCTATTTTAAAGATGGAGCCTTTCTTACCCCATGGTAACAGTTCTAAAGCTACAGCTGGTGCTACTGACACATATTTGCTTGGATAATTAAACAGTTTATAGAAACTTTCTACTACAGCTTTTCGTTGATGTGAAACTAAACCTACTTCAAAACCGATATAGTCGTTGAAACTCCAGTGGTTAGTAAGACGAAGGTAATCATCTTTAAACTCTGTCAGTTTCCTGTTGTTTGCCTCAATATCTGTTGAGATTTCCGGTAACGATAATCCTGGATATTCTGAGAATAGTGGATATAGGAAATCGTTATCTTCAGGTTTGCTGATGCCTAACATCTTTCGTGCAACACGATTATTCGATATTCTATTACCATTACCGATTTCTAACTTCAGATATCCATTGTGCTTCGGGTTATAGTTGAATGTCAATGGTATATTGAAATAAAATCTGTGTTGTTTCATACTGTAACCTCCTTTAAAGCGAAGCCCCAATTCCAGATTTTCTGTAAACCTGTAGCCTCCCTTCAGGTCAAACTTGTATACAATTCCTTTTCGCTCGGAGTATCCCATATAGAGTGGGTTGAGAATAGGACTGATACGGAAGTAGCCTTGGTTTTGCTTTCCGAAGCCTTGGGAAATCCTGTTTAATACATTGTCACCGATAACATCCCAAAGTATGTCTTTTGCAAAGTTTTTCTCTGGTGTGTTGTTATTCAAGGAATCTGTTATTTGTTTCCTTTTTTCGTAGAATTTTTTGTATATGTCAGCCTCATCTTGGTTTAACTCAATTGGGCGCACTTTTGCCATTAATGCTGTGTCGGCAACATTATTGAGTGAATCACTTAATATTTTCGGCAGTCCGTATACTGTTGTATACATGCCCGTTATCTTGTTACCCATAAAACTGAAGTTGGCTCTCATGCTGCACCTTGCAGGAGAAAGTGAACCAAATCCGTCTTTACCCATAATAATAGAGATATAGAAACGGGTCATATCATATTCGCCCTCAAAGTCTACCATGCTTATCTTTCCGCTTTGGGAATCAACAATGGCACGTGCTTCAATAACCTGGGTGTTTTTGAGACGTGGATATACGTAGACTTGTGCTTTGCCGAATGGTAATTGGGTGACGGCATATTTATAATATCTGCGATTCTTATAGTGGAAAGGAGAAAGAATATTAGTTTCGAAAAGTGTTTCTCCATATACTGTTGGAGTCATGTATTTCAAAACTGATGACAATGTGTTGCTTCTATGCGGAATGGTGCTTATGTTCAGCAAACGCTTGGCAACTGGTCTGCCATTTGCGTCTAGCGTCATTTGGTTATAATACTCGCTGATGAATCTTCTGCCACCGCCATGAGCCACCGCATACATTGTCGGTACTAGCATGAGCGTTGCATTACGTTTGTTTGTTTTGATTTGAAATTTAGTGTAGGCATAACTCTTGTGCTCAGCTCTACCTGTTGTGTCAACAGATTGTGAATATTTAAATACCAAACACATCACCGAGTCACTAAAGGTGTCTCTCGGTGACATTCTTCTTGCATTTGCTGCAAAAGCCATCATGCAGAAGATAATCGTCAAAATGATGTGTGTTTGATATTTCTTCATTTATTATGAGTTAAGATGTTACTTGGCTGAAAAACTATGCCAAATATTTTGGGCAGCAGCTTTTCTAACCAAGATATTTCATAAGGATTCCTATCTTCCCGGATTCTCTCAGTTTGGTGATGCTTTTTTCTCTTATTTGGCGAACTCGCTCACGGGTCAGCCCCATTTTATCACCAATTTCCTCGAGCCCCTTTTCGGTTTCCCCAATTCCGTAGCATGCGCAGATAATTTTCAGTTCGCGATCCTTGAGGCAAACTTTTAAAACCTGTCTTAGGTCTTGTGCCATACTTTCATGGTCAACCTGCTTGTCAGTTCTGGCATCGTCTCCGCTTGCCATTACATCTGCCATAGAGTTGTCATCGTCATCACTAAATGGAGCATCGATGCTTACATGATGACCACTGGCAGCCATGCTCTGAGAAATCTTGTCCTCGTCAACACCCGTTCTGGCAGCAAGTTCTTCAACGCTTGGACGACGTTGGTTTTCCTGCTCAAACTTGTTAATTTCCTGGTTTACCTTATTGAGTGATCCTACCTGGTTGAGAGGAAGTCGAACAATTCGGCTTTGCTCTGCTATTGCCTGTAAAATACTCTGACGAATCCACCATACAGCGTATGAGATAAATTTGAACCCTCGTGTTTCGTCGAAGCGTTCTGCAGCCTTGATGAGTCCGATGTTTCCTTCGTCAATCAAGTCTGTCAAGGTGAGTCCCTGGTGCTGATATTGTTTTGCTACCGACACCACAAAACGTAAGTTGGCTTCAATCAACTTATTTTTTGCTCTTTCGCCAGCTCTACCTCCCTTGCGGATAGCTTGAGCCAATTCTATTTCTTCATCAATAGAAACCATAGGGGCTCTACCTATCTCTACAAGATATTTGTCGAGGGCCTCGCTGTTACGATTGGTTATACTCTTTTGTATCTTAAGCTGTCTCATTATCTTTTCCTCTTAGTTACACATTGCACAATTGACGCAAAGATAATAAAAATATTGATACGCAACTAGATTTATAACTTACTTTAACGTAATTAACCTAACTTATTCATTTAAAGGTTATTTTACCGTCTTGTTCTTAACAAAACTTTGAAAAGCGTCATCGTATCCGTTAAACACATTGATGTCTACCTCTCCATGTATTCCCGCAACTCTTCCGTCAGGGCAGAGCTGCCAATATACCAGTCTGATGTCTGGTTTATACTCACCATATCGCGCAATCCAAACCTGATAGTTATGTTTCAGATCGGGAGCTTGTGGCAGATAGCGATTTACGAAAGTTTGGCTAATGTAAAGAATAGGCTTAACACCTGTTGCTCTCTCTACTATTCTAAGCCAAGTTCTGATGCGTGCAAACAATACTCCTGATCCTCCCATTTTCTTGATTTGACTAGGAAGCGGTTCTACATCAAGAACTGGGGGGAAATCGCCTTTCCTAATGATACTATGTTTCAGAAAGTGTCGTGCTTGTTCGGCAGCAGGTGTTATGGTGGTAAAGAAGTGATAGGTTCCAACCTTGTAACCATGTGCTTTTGCATCACGATAATCTTTTTTATAATATGGATTTAACAGCGATTTACCTTCTGTACTCTTGATATAGATGAAGCGAATAGGGAAGTTTACTGTTCCTGACACTGTCTTTTTGCTGAGGCGGCCAAGATGTGTAATGCGTAAACGGTTCCAGTTGATAGCATATTTTTTTCTGCCTTTTCCATGCTGGTATTTGCTCAGGTCTATGCCATAAATACGTTCTGATGTATATACAAGTCGTTCGCCTTTATAGCGGTCATTTTTCCATTCGCCTATTCGTAAAGGCTTCTTGGGAGCAATGCTGAATCCGAATCCTTCACGTTTTCCGTTTTTCCAGTAACCTTCATAATAGGTTCCATCGTATCCTTGCCAGCATCCATGACCGTTTGGTCGATAGTTACTGTCGGTTGTACCCCGATAATATCCTAGAGAATCAGGTAAGAGGGTATAATCAATAGAGCGTCGAAGTGTGACTCCATGAGCTGTTGCTAAAGATACTGCAAGTTGAGGTGAAATAGCTTTAACCCCTTCAGGAGTTGTTTCTGAGAAAAGTTGGAATGTGTGGCTTCCTTGTGCAGTTTCTCCATTCATTGCTTTGATGAGTTTACATGCCTGACTCTTCCATTTTCCGTTCTCATCTTTATAATAGGCTTGATATGAAATGGAGCGTTTCAACTTGAAATGTCCCTTTTTCTGTACATGTTTCAGGGAGTCAATCAATTTCTTGGCAGAATCGCGTAGTTCCAGTTCGTGTTGGGTATAAGCGCAAATAGAGTTGTAGCCTACATCCAGAACAGAATGAGAGTGAATATAATAATTCAGTTCTCCAACTTTCCATTTGGAGTCTCTATACAAACTGTCTAAAGAATCAACTTTCTCTTTAAAGATGCTGTCCGCATCTTTGCCAAGATAGTGATTCCGGCTGATGCTGTTGTTGTAGCAGGCGGCAAGTCTTCCTTCACATGAAGGAATCAACGCCCAACGGTTCATAAAGTTGGCAGCCAGTGTCGTAGTGTCTTCGTCGAACCGGAGTATTGTTTTTCCATTTTGAATTAATTCATAGTGACTGTATACTTTTATGTTTGCTTTTGCCTTGTTCACTCTATCACTTGATGGGTTCAGGCAATAATAGCTCCATGTGCTGGCGGCAGCCAGCAGAATGAGAACTAAACTTGTGATATATAATATTTTCTTTTTCATTTGATGATGACCTCCAATATTTTCTTGGTGGCTTCGGTAATCTTTGTTTTTTCAGACGTACGTTCGCCGATAAGCCAGATGATTTCACCTTTACTATCAGTTAATACATGCTGTGTCTTCTTTTGTATAAAGTCAAATTTCCTATCGGTCATATAGTCACTCAACAGTTTGCTACCCTTCATGCCGAAAGGTTGAAATCTATCGCCTTCTTTTACCAGTCGGTAGGTGAGGGGAAAACTGACTTTTTCAGCATCCAAAGTGATACGTTGCGATTCTTTGCTTGGCATGAAGTCACCCATATTCGAGAAGATTCTTATCTTGATTTGGGTTCCTTCGTCCATGTTGTAAATGCCTTCTTCTGGCAGTCGGAACGCTCTTTGCTCCTGAATGTTATTCAAGTCTTTTATGTTAGAGATCAACAGCTGTTCTCTGTCGATGACTATCATATAGTCTTCGTTTTTCCAGATTTTACCGACACCACGATCCTGACTGAAGAGGCTTTCACAGATGTCATCAATGACATTGCCATGAAAACCATATCTGCCTAATTCTTTATGGAGTATGAATTCCGGACTTGGAGCATTCATGACAGATACTTTAGGGATATATATAACTTTCCTATTAGAGTCGGTTGTACTGATGCTATCCATGCTCTCAAGTATACTTTTCGCTTGGCGTATGTATTTGGCAGTGAGAGCGATATTTTCACTTGCTGCCGGGTTGATACTTTCTAAAAGAGGTACTACATGATGGCGAATTTTATTTCTTAAAGCATCGTCTTCCAAATTTGTTGAATCTGTGACAAAATCTTGCTTTTTTTCTTTTAGGTATTGCAATATATCCTGTCGGCTGATGCAGAGAAGAGGGCGCAGAATATTTCCGTTTTTGGGGGCGATGCCTGCTAATCCGTCTACTCCAGATCCTCTTAACAGATTCAGAAGTAAAGTTTCTACATTGTCATCGCGATGATGGGCCACACAAATGCCTCCTGCATGCAAGTCTTTTACTAATTGGGCAAAATAGCTGTAGCGTAAGTTGCGTGCAGCCATTTCGATACTTACCTTGTGCAAATGGGCATAAGCATAAGTATCAAAATGGATTCGAGACAAACTGATTCCCTGTTGTTGGCACAGATTTACACAAAATTGCTCGTCTCTGTTACTCTCTTCACCGCGAAGGTGAAAGTTACAGTGCGCAGCAGAAATATTCAGTCCTATATTTTTCAAGATAAGCAATAGGGCAACGCTATCTGCTCCTCCGGACAAGGCAACGATATATGGTGTTTGCCACTTGAACATACCATGGTGAATAATATATTTTTTGACGATATTTTCAATTTTGTTCATTCTGTGATACTTTAAAAGTATATGATGTTTCTTATTACTTTCTGTTTTTCAAAAAGTCTTCTGCCCGCTGCAAATCTTCTGGCGTGTCGATGCCTACAGTTTCTACATCTGTAGTACCAACTTTTATCTTGTAGCCATTCTGCAGCCATCGAAGCTGTTCCAGGCTCTCTGCTATTTCTAGTGAGCTTTGTGGCAGTTTGGTTACCTCTTTTAAAACTTCTTTGCGGTAAGCATAGATGCCCAAATGTTTCAGATAAGGAAAACTCTTGAGCCATTCTTCCTCTTCCTTTCCTCTTACGTATGGAATGATGCTGCGAGAGAAATACATAGCAAATCCTTGATTGTCTACAACAATCTTTGGACTATTAGGATTTTTAACAGCTTCCATACTGGTAAAAGCTTTTCCTAAAGTGGCAATTTGGGTTGTTGGGTCATCAAAACACTGGCAGATGGTTTCCAGTTGACTCTTGTCTACAAAAGGTTCATCTCCTTGAACATTGACAATGACATCCCAGTCTCCACCAATTTTTTCGATAGCTTCTTCTATGCGGTCAGTACCGCTCTTATGATCCTTGCGCGTCATAACAGCTTTACCGCCAAATGCTTCTACAGCATTGAAAATTCGCTCATCGTCTGTTGCAACATAGGCTGCTTCTAGACAAGTTGCTACTTTCTCATAAACATGCTGTATCACTGGTTTGCCATCTAACATGGCAAGTGGCTTTCCCGGGAAACGTGTTGATGCGTATCTTGCTGGAATAATTCCTATAAATTTCATAATCTTCTATATTTAAACCTGTTTACTATTCAATTCATGCGATTCGTTTAACTTCAAATAAAAAAAGTTGCACTTCCGCAGACGCAAAAGTACAACTTTATTTTGTATTCACCAAAAAACTTTTTGTTTTTTTTGAAAAACCTCAGAGAATATTTAATGTTCTCCAATTTTTTTTATTCGTATCTGATAGCCTCGATAGGGTCGAGCCTTGCTGCCTTCTTTGCAGGATACCATCCAAAGAAAACGCCAGTAAATGTACAGACAGCAAAACTCATAATAATGCTCCAAGGCTCTATTTGAGTGGCTATATGGAAGAAAGAGTTCAGACTGAGCGATAAACTAACTCCCAATATCACTCCTATAATACCGCCAGTTACAGAAAGCAAGATAGCTTCTATCAGAAACTGGTTCAAAATATCAATACCTCGTGCGCCCACACTCATTCGAAGACCTATTTCACGGGTGCGCTCTGTTACAGATACATACATGATATTCATAATGCCGATACCGCCAACGAGCAGTGAAATGCCTGCAACGGAACCTAATAGGATGGTGATTGTAGACATGGTAGAATTCATCATGCTTGAAATTTCCTCTTGAGAGCGAATATTGAAGTCATCTTCATCTGCTTCAGTAGTATCTGTTGCGTCTTTCAATTTGTGGTTGCGTCGCAATATTTCTGTAATCTGATCTTGGGCAGGTTGAGAAGCCTCTTCGGTGATAGCTGAGCAGACGATGCCTCCTAAATAGGTTTGTGCCATAATTCGCTTCATTACTGTTGTATAGGGGGCAAGTACCAAATCATCCTGGTCCATACCCATACTATTGTAACCTTTCTTCTTCAAGACACCGATTACTCTGAATGGAATGCTGTTAAATCGCACAACCTTACCGATAGGATCACTGCCATCAGGGAAAAGATAGTCAACTACAGTCTGTCCCAAAATACAAACTTTAGATGCAGCCTTAATGTCTGTATCAGTAAACATTTCTCCATCTGCCACTTTCAGTTGTCGGATGGAAAGATAGTCTTGGTTTACACCATAAATGGAACTTTGGGTGTTGTTGTTTCCGTAGATCCACTGTCCGGAACTGTTTACAGTAGGAGAAATAGCTGAGATATAATTACATTCGTCTTTGATGCTCTGATAGTCGGCTTGCTTCAGCGTCTCCATTGACGAAGCATCCTGTCTCACACCGCCACGCATGTCTGCACCTGGTGAAATCATAATCATGTTTGATCCCATCTCTGCGATGTTTGCCTTGATGCTGGCTTTACTTCCTTGTCCGATGGCAAGCATGGTAATAACCGCAGCAATACCGATGATGATGCCAAGTGCGGTAAGGAAAGAGCGCATTTTGTTGGCAGCAATGGCGCGGATGGCTATTTTGAAAAGATTCTGATAATTCATTTTACTTGTTGTAATGTTTAATGTTAAATGTTAAGTGTTAAGTGAAAACTTCGTTTGCTATTGGATGCTAAGTAATTTAACATTCAACACTTAACATTGAAAACTTATTCGTCCGTGTTGGCCGGTAAGGCTGCCAGACCTTCGGCTGCCGAGAGAATATGTTCGTTATAGGTGTCGCTGATGATGTGACCATCACGCAGTTCGATATTACGACTCGAATAATTTGCAATGTCTGGGTTGTGGGTAACGAAGATGATGGTTCTTCCTTCAGCATAAAGTTTTTGGAAGAGTACCAGAATCTCGAAACTGGTTCTGGTGTCGAGATTACCCGTTGCTTCATCAGCAAGTATCACAGCGGGGTTGTTGACCAACGCACGAGCTATGGCTACACGCTGCATCTGTCCTCCAGACATCTGATTACTCTTATGATAGAGACGTTCTCCTAAACCAACAGCTTTCAGCGATTCGATAGCACGTTGCTTTCGTTCTTCTGCGCTTACGTTCGGGTTGTACATCAGTGGAAGTTCTACATTTTCTACACTTGTAGTCTTCGGTAGAAGATTGTAGTTCTGGAAGATGAATCCAATCTTTCGGTTTCTAAGAATGGCGCGATCGTTACGTGACATCTTTCGTACGCTTACTCCATCCAGATAGTATTCGCCACTGGATGGGGTATCGAGACAACCTAGCTGGTTCAGTAGGGTAGATTTACCTGATCCAGACTTGCCCATGATGGTAACAAACTCGCCTTCGTATATTTTAAAGCTTACACCTTTTAGGGCGTGGACAGTTTCCTCACCCACAAGAAAGTCGCGACGAACATTGTCGAGTTCTATCACAACTTTCTTTTCGCTGTTTGCTTGAATATTGTCGTTTGCCATACTCTTATTTTTTATTTTTTCTTTCCTCTAGGTCCAGGACCGCTAATCAAACCTTGACTTTGTTGAGGCTCCTCATTCTCTTCAGGGGTATTAACTATGATTTCTGTTACAATCTTCTGTCCCTTCTTCAAACCCTTGATAATTTCAGTATGTATACCGTCGCTCTGACCGATGGTTACAGAATGAGCTGTAAGGGTATTGTTAGCAAGAGTCCAAACTTTGTTTTTTCCTTTGCAGTCAACAATCTTGATATTCTTTCCCACTGTTTCCTTGGTTGGAGTAAAGCGGAGTGCTTTGTTGGCAACGGCAAGAATACCAGCTCGTTCTTGTGTAAAGATGGTAACATTTGCAGTCAGTCCTGGTTTTAACTTGAGATCTGCGTTGGGTGCAGAGATGACAACCTCGTAAGTAACTACATTGTTTGTTGTAGTAGCTTCCAGACGAACCTGTTTTACTGTTCCCTGGAATACATCGTCAGGATAAGCATCTACTGTGAAATTAACGCGGTCACCTTCTTTTACACCGCCTATATCTGCCTCGTCAACATTTGCAATCACCTGCATGTTGGTCAGATCTTTAGCGATGGTAAAGAGTTCTGGCGTGTTGAAACTTGCTGCTACGGTCTGTCCTTCCTCTACGCTTTTTGAGATGACAGTTCCATCTATTGGCGATGTAATTGTAGCATAGCTCAGGTTGGTTTGGGCTTTCTGTACATTTTCCTTGGCCGAAGCTACTTGCTCTTTCGCCTGGCGATAGGTGAGAAGCGCATTTTCATAATCGTCAGCACTTACCAAACCTTTCTTATAGAGGGTCTGGTAGCGGCTCATGTTTGCACTCTGATAGTTCAAACTGCTTTGCGCACTTGCCAGGTTAGCTTTGGCAGTATTCAACTCGCTCATCAGGTTGGTTTTGTCGAGTTCAGCTATGACTTCACCTTTTTTTACCTGCGAATTGTAATCAACATAAAGTTTGTTTACAATACCACTCACCTGTGTACCAACCGTTACAGAAGTTACCGCTTCAATAGTACCGGTTGCAGTTACACTATTCTGCAATGTTTGTGTGGTTACAGCTTCCTGCTTGAAGTCTATTTGCTCTTCGTTTTTACTTCCAGATAACAGCCATGCTGCCACAGCTACGATGATTACCACAATCAGGGCAATCCAGATTTTGCTGATTCTAAGTTTTTTCATAAAAATGTATGTACCTATTAATGATTTGCAATATGTTTTCGGATGTTATCACCTATCTTTTCTTTAGATTCTGCCGTTTTGGTAGAATTTCAACATGTTGATATTCAGAATGGTAAGATACTTTGCCTGAAGTTCGTTCTGTTTAGCCTTCAGAAGATTATCTTTGCCAGTTCTCAATTCTACGATGTTCTTTAATCCCAGTTTAAACTGCTCACTTAACAGATCGTAGCTTGTTTGGGCACTCTCGCTGCTCACCTTGGCAGCCTTAAACTGGCTTTGGTTTGTATTAGCCTGCAACCAATAGTTTTCGATAGTAGAGTAGAGCTTAGTTTGCTCATTCTTTATATCGAGCAGGATGCTTTCACGCTGAATGAGTGCTTTGTTGACAGAAGTCTTGGTCTGTCGGTTATCAAAGAGAGGAATGCTGACACCGATTCCACCACCCAGGCTGAAGTTGGTTTTTATCTGGCTGCCCCAACCGTTTTTGTTCATGGATGTGGTGCTGGTCGTAGCTCCTGCATTTGCGCTGATGGTTGGCAACTTTCCTGCCTTTGCAATCTTGATGTTCAGATCGTTCTGGTCGAGTTGGTTTTGATAGCTCAAAAACTCAGGGCGATTCTGAAGCGCAGCTGTATAGACACTGTTCATTCCTGGGATAGAGGCCAGAGCCATCTGGTCTGTTGTGCTTGGAATAGCGATGTCGAAAGCTTCTTCACTGGTAATCTGCAGGAGTTCCTTCAACTGTCGTTTATAGTTTTTAACATTACTTTCAGCCTGCACGATGTTAAATTCATCTTGTGCTCTCTGTGCTGTAAGTTGTGCTAAGTCTGCTTGGCTCATCTTGCCAATTTTTACCATTTCCTTACCACGCTCTTCGTTTTGAACACTCGACTGATAACTTTCTTTGTTTACGTTGATAGCCTCTGTAGAGTAGAGTATCTGTACGTAAAGTTGAGCTATCTGTTCTTGCAGATTGAGGGCTTGTGCTGTCGAATCGAGTTGTGCCGCTTCCTGTGTCAGCTTGTTCAGTTTCACCTGATTCCTGTTTTTGTTTCCGTTCCAAATCGTGTAATTGCCCATCACGCTATAGCTGCCATTGTAATATACCTTGTCGATGGAAGCTTTGCTGAAACCTTCTCCGCTGATTCCATTAGAAACCCAAGGCGTATAGCTTACACTTTGGTTAGTGCTGGCAGAGAGCGATGGCAGAAGCGCTGACTTAGATTGCAGATAGTCCTCCTGAGCTGAAGCTTTCGTGAGTTGAGTCTTCTGCAGCTGAATGTTGTTAGCCAGTGCGTAACTGATACAATCCTGCAGTGACCATTGCTTAGCTTGTACTGCGATAGGGGCCGACATGATGAACAGCGCTACCGCCATGTTTTTTAAACTTGCGTTCATACTCTTTTTACTTTTTGTTTTCATCTTTACAGAACTCTTTTCTTCAGTTCTGTTTAAATGTGGATTAATGTTCTTACTTTCCATAATTGCAAATCTTAATAGGATACATCATTTTTAGCTTTGACGTAAGCGTCGCCTATAAAGTTGCAACTGATATGTGTTTTTGATTAAAAACGTGATGATAGGTTTAATATTCTCATTTATCTTTAACAATCCTTTTCAAAGTGAAAGATTTCTTTTGCTTTTCCACATTAATTTATTTATATTTCTCAAAAAAATGTTTCTTCTTTCGTTATCTTCGCTGAAATTGTGTAACTTTGCAGAAAAATTTTAAGAAAGGAATAAAATAAATGCCATTAAGATTACCAGATAAGCTTCCAGCTATTGAACTGCTGAAGCATGAGAATATATTCGTGATGGACGAAAGTCGTGCGCATAAACAGGAGATTCGTCCGTTGAAAATCTGTGTGCTCAATTTGATGCCCCTCAAGATTACGACAGAGACAGATCTTGTTCGTCTTCTGTCGAATACTCCTCTTCAGTTAGAGGTTTATTTTATGAAGTTGAAAAGTCACACGCCAAAGAATACTCCAATAGAGCACATGATGATGTTCTACAAGGATTTTCAGGAACTTTCCAAACAGAAGTTTGATGGAATGATAGTTACCGGTGCTCCTATCGAAACGATGGCTTATGAGGAGGTAGAATATTGGCCTGAAATCAAAGAAATTTTTGATTGGGCCCGTACCCATGTTACTTCAACACTCTATATCTGCTGGGGTGCTCAGGCTGGTCTTTATCATTTCTATGGTGTTCCTAAGTATCCATTAGAGAAGAAGATGTTTGGTATTTTTAAGCAGAAGCCTCTCGATTTGTCTCAGCCAATCTTCCGCGGTTTCGATGATGTCTTTAACATGCCTCATAGTCGCCATACGGAGGTAAGACGTGAGGATATTGAAAAAGTGCCAGGACTTGACATCATTGCCGAATCGCCTGAAAGCGGTGTCAGCATTGTGATGGCCAGAAACGGCCGCGAATTCTTTGTGACGGGTCATCTTGAGTATGCGCCAAACACGCTGGATAAGGAATATAAGCGTGATATGGGCAAGCGTGATGATGTAGAACTGCCAAAAAATTATTATTATCATGACGATCCGAACGAAGAACCTCTGGTGACATGGCGTGCTCATGCCAACCTCTTCTATAGTAATTGGATTAACTATTATGTTTATCAGGAGACTCCTTACAATATTGACGAAATCAGTTAATTTGAAGGAGTCGGATGATTTCGAGATAGATTTCTTATGCAAACATTAGAATTATTGGCGCCTGCCAAGAACTTGGAATGTGGTATTGCAGCCATTGATCATGGTGCAGATGCCGTATATATTGGTGCACCTCGTTTTGGTGCACGAGCAGCAGCAGGCAATTCGCTGGAAGATATCAGACAGTTGTGTGATTATGCTCATCAGTTTGGAGCAAAGGTTCACGTTACTGTGAATACAATCATCTATCAGGATGAGATGTTGGATACGCTTAAGATGATCCAGCAACTTGATGAGATTGGTGTTGATGCACTTTTGCTGCAGGATATGGGTGTGCTTACTGAGGTGAGGGCGCAGAATTTGTGGAGTAGAGAATTGCATTCTAGTACCCAGTGTGATGTAAGAACTCCAGAAAAGGCGTATTGGCTTACCACGTTAGGTTTCAAACGTGTTGTTCTGGCTCGTGAGCTTTCGCTCGATGAAATCAAGGCAATACATCAGGCGATTCCTGATAGAGAAATAGAGGTCTTTGTACATGGAGCGCTCTGCGTAAGCTATTCGGGTGTATGTTATGCTTCCGAGAAGTGTTTCGGGCGCTCTGCCAATCGTGGAGAATGTGCACAGTTCTGTCGTATGAAGTTTGATTTGCTTGATTCCAATGGACAGGAGATAGAACATCAGCGTTATCTGTTGTCTCTCAAGGATCTTTGTCAGCTTGATCATCTTAAGGATCTTGCTGATGCTGGAGCTACTTCGTTCAAGATAGAAGGAAGATTAAAAGATATCAACTACGTCAAGAATGTGGTGGCTGCCTATAGCAGTCAACTCGATGCAATCGTAAAAGCAGAACCGCGTAAGTATCGCCGTGCATCGGTGGGACATGTTCAATATAATTTTACACCTAATCTGAAGAAGACTTTCAATCGTGGCTTTACCCATTATTTCCTGAATGGGCGACAGCCGGATATTGCTTCTTTCGATACACCGAAAGCTATCGGCGAGTTTGTGGGTAAGGTTAAGGAGATACGTGGCAATATTTCTTTCAACGTAGCCACAGTAGCCAGCTTTAAAAATGGCGATGGACTGTGTTTTATCAATGATGACCGTGAGTTGGAAGGCTTTCGTGTGAACAGAGTAGAGGGCAATCGCCTCTATCCGTTTGGAATGCCTGAACATTTGCGTCCGGGCATGGCTCTTTATCGTAATAACGATCGTGCTTTCGAGGCTTTGCTGGCTCGTAAGTCTGCTGCACGTAAAATCTATATTGTCATAGCAATGGAGCCTGTGATGGGCAATGAGTTCAGGGAAGAGCCGCAGGGGGTAAAGGCTGTTGTCAACATCATGAAGACGATAGAGGCTGATGGAGGCTTGATTTATCAGGTGGCTGAGGTGTTTAAAGAATTGAAACTCGAAAAGGCGAAACGCCCGCAGGGCGAAAATATAAAGGCTCAGATGAGCAAACTGGGCGATACGATTTACGAAGCTTACCAGGTAGAACTTCTGAAGGGAATGGAGACATACTTCGTTCCGAACAGTATTCTCACTGCTATCCGGCGTGAATTGATAGATGAACTTACCAAGGCAAATCAGAAACAGCTTGATAAGTCGTTGTGGGGTGGATGGGATAGAACCTTGTTCAACAATGGTTTTGGATTCAGTCAGCCCGGTGAGCACCGACTTACGAACGAGGAATTTACTTGGCAGCCGGAATACGGAAAATGGGGATATCTCTATAATATAGCTAACTATGATGCAAGAGATTTTTATCAGATTCATGGTCTGTCGCCAGTAGTTCCGGCATTTGAGTTGGGTAAGAATATTCCTTCTGCATGGGATGCTAAGACCCAGGAAGAATATGATGAGAATATAGAAAAAGACAAGGCAAACCGAAGTATGCAACCTAAGTATACCAACGAAAAGGGAGAATCGCTCCTCATGCAGTGCCGTCATTGTATCCGCTATTCGTTGGGCTACTGTGTGAAGCGTGGAGGCAAGAAACCAACTTGGAGAGAGCCTCTCTTCCTGCAGTTGGGTGATGGTCGCCGCTTCCGTCTGGAGTTTGCGTGCAATGAATGTCAGATGAACTTATATAGTGAGAAATAAATGAAAAAGAAATGGACGATACAGATTCTTTGTATGCTGGGCATCCTCTTGATGTTTAGCAGTTGTTATCATCGCCGTGCTCATCACCAGATGCATGCAGCTATGGTAGAGTACAGCAATAAACAACTCGATTCCATTTCGTTTTCTACTACCCATCATTATACCAACAAATTCAATTTTCTGGTATTCAAGGATTCCCTGGAATTGATAGCGCAACAGCCTGAAGAATTTTTGAGCAATTTGCCTATCGACTCCTTCGCCGTCCGAAAGAACCGCCTGCTGGTGGTTACGGATATCCGTATGGTTCCTCAGGATTCTATAGATTCTGTTTGGGTGCAGTTGGCTACTGAAGATAATCAGTTTGGTTGGACCCGTGAGTCCCGTCTGCTGCCGAAGGTTGTGCCCGATGATCCTATTTCAGAGTTCATTATGACCTTCAGCAATACTCACTTGCTCATCTTCATGGTTATCATTATTCTCATAGCCGTAGCCTATACAGTTCGTAAGATTTTCCATAGTAATGGTAAACTGGTTCATTTTAATGATATTGATTCACCATATCCTACAGCCTTGGTGCTTATTGTTTCGATATCAGCAACCTTCTATGCAACCATTCAGTTGTTTTTGCCAGAAGTATGGCGCCATTTCTATTTTCATCCTACGCTCAACCCTTTTGCCGTACCGCCAATATTGGGCTTTTTCCTGGCTACAGTCTGGGCGATACTGATAGTGGGACTGGCTTGTGTTGATGAGGTGAAACACCGTTTGCCGGCAGGTGATGCAGTTCTGTATCTGGGTGGTTTAGTGGGTGTTTGCGCCATTGATTACATCATTTTCAGTGTCACTACCTTATATTATATAGGTTATTTGCTACTCGTAGCCTATATATGGTTTGCCATACGGGTTTATCTGTTTCCTCATAAATAAGGATAGGGGGTGCAGGAAAAAATATGTACCTTTGCACCCGTTATGAAAAGAATAGTATTTTATAGTAAAAAGAGCGTATGCATAGGTTTGGCAGCGGTAGCATTGCAGGCTAGTGCTGCGGATAACGAAAGGGCTACTTGCTCTGACTTGTCATTGGGTACGAGTGAAAAGTTTACAGAAGCTAACGGCTTGCTGGCTGATAGCAGCCGAGTTTATGACATTGATGAAGTTGTGGTTGTTTCGCAGCCTAAGGAGAATTTCCGTCTTCGTCAACAGCCTCTCAGCAGCACTTCTTTTGGTTCTTATCAGATGCAGCGACAGGGTTCACGCGATTTGCGCGAACTTTCCTGCTATGTTCCTAACTTCGTAATGCCCAACTATGGCTCGCGTTTTACCAACGCCATGTATGTGCGCGGTATTGGAAGCCGTATCAACAGTCCGGCTGTAGGAATTTATCTTGACGGAATTCCGGTGTTGAGTAAGGCAGCTTTCAATCTTCACCATTATCAGACTAGTCGTATAGATATTCTCCGAGGTCCACAGGGAACACTCTATGGTCAGAACTCTGAAGGTGGTTTGGTGCGCATCTATTCCCGCGATGCTTATGATAGCAGGGGCACCTACGTTAATCTGGGATTGGGTTCTCATTTCTACCGTAATGTAGAAGCGGCTCATTATATGAAGCTTTCACCTCGTATCGGATTAGGGGTAGCTGCTTTTTATGATGGACAGAAGGGATTCTTCCATCGTGCAGGAACCAGCGATTATGCCGACAATTATGATGAGGCTGGCGGTAAGTTCAATCTTAAGTTCCGTTTTGAAAGAGGATGGAGCATGGATTTGCTGGCCAATTACCAATTTGTCTATCAGCATGCATTTCCTTATGGTCAACTTGATTTGAACAGTGGTAAGGCTTCATTGCCAAATACTACGTTCCCGGGGCTTTATCGCCGCAACATGCTGCTTTCGGGTGTCAATCTTCGTCATGAAGGAGCGAAATGGGATTTTGCCTCTACTACCAGCTATCAGTTTCTGGATGATAATATGAAGATGGATCAGGATTATCTTTCTGAAGATTATTTGAGCTTGCAGCAAGATCAGTTGCAGAATTCTATCACTCAGGAGTTCACATTTAAGAGTCGTCAGCCTTTCTTCGGTTTCTGGCATCTTACCCAGGGTGCATTCTTCTCCCATGTGTGGTTGAAGACAAATGGTCCTGTAAAATTCGGTTCAGCATTGACGAAGCCTATCAGTAAGGTTATCCAGACTCAGATGCAGCATGCAATGCCTCCGGCAATGGCTAATGGGGTTTCTGTCAATGTAGATATGGGAGCTCCGGGTTTGTTTCATACTCCTCAGAGCAATTTGGGCCTCTATCACGAGAGTACGTTTGATCTTTCTTCCCGTCTGAAAGCAACGCTTGGCTTGCGTTACGATTTCATGCATACAAGTATTCATTACGATACTTATGCTTATATGGCGATGACAGCTAAGGTGATGGGCATGGAGGCTACTCGTACTTTGCGTTCAATGCTCGACCGCAAAACGGGTGATGATTACAACCAGCTCTTGCCAAAATTTGGCTTAAGTTACAAGCTTGATGAGCAGGGTAGCAATGTTTATGCCACGGTGAGCAAGGGCTATCGTGCAGGCGGTTATAATATCCAGATGTTCAGTGACATCTTGCAGACCGAACTGAATGCTAACCGTCAGCAGGCGATGCGAGGCGATTATGATGTTCCTCATACCGATGAAGATTATGATAGGGTGAACCAGACTATTGCCTTTAAGCCGGAAACCTCATGGAATTATGAGGTAGGAACGCATCTTAATCTTTTTGATCATCGTCTTCATTTCGATTTGAGTGCCTTCTATATGCAGGTTCGCAATCAGCAACTCTCTGTGATGGCTGGAACCTATGGCTTTGGCCGAATGATGGTTAATGCAGGTAAGAGTCACAGTTGTGGTATTGAAGCCGCGCTCAAGGGCCAGGCTTTCGACGGTGCTTTTGATTGGGGTGTAAACTATGGTTTTACACGCGCCGTATTTGATGAATATACTGATGGCGAGGGTGATAAGGCTGTGAGTTATAAGGACAAGAAGGTTCCTTATGTTCCCCAGCATACGATAGCAGCCATGGCTGACTATCATTTAGGACAGTTTACCTTCGGATTGAACATGAATGCGCAGGGCAAGACTTACTGGGATAATGCCAATACCTACAGCCAGAAGATGTATTTCGTGATGGGTGCGCATTGTGATATTGATTTCAGCAAGATGAGCATCAGTATCTGGGGTAAGAACCTCACAGATACTAATTACAATACCTTTGCTGTTGATAATGCAGCAACAGGAAAGAAACTGTATTTTGCCCAGCGTGGCAATCCTTTCCAATGTGGTGTTGATCTGAAATTCCACTTTTAGGATTAAATAGAAAAGGAGTTCCGGCATTCTGAAATGCTAGAACTCCTTTTCTTTTTAATCTCATTTATCTCCTTCCTTTATTTTAATTCTCCATATCCTACCAGCCGGTCGGTGCGGTCGCTCTGAGCCCGATAGTAAACCAGTACATTGTATTTGTTCTGGGTCTGGTAGAAATTTCCTTCTGATGGGAGCAGCCTTATGCTTCCGTCTTCCATCTTCATGAGATACTGATAACTGTAATAACCTTGCTTCATGAAGAGACGTGCGTGATAGGTTTTCGTCATTTCATCATATTCCATCCGATATTCGGGGAGGAAACGGCCGTAGGTCCAATCTGCGTTCAGATAAACATCGCCTGGCAGTTTTGGAGCTTTCAGGGTAAAGTGAATCTGTGCATATTCGCAGGTGTTGTTGTTTTCTACGTTGTCGCTGTTGCGGATATAAAACGAACCTTTGGCAACTTCATCGTAAACGTAATTGGGGCGAGGGCTGTCGGTCATTACCTTTACCTGATAGTCACTTCCATCCCAATCTATAGCGTCTATTCCCATGGTTGGATGGTCGGTGTCCAGAAACTCAAACTTTCTGTATTCATTGCCCGCATCGAAAATCAGAGCTCTTACATGCTGCCAACTCATTTTCCCCGCACTCAGGTAGTCAGGTTTAGGATTAATGACAGCATTGTCCCATCTTCCGTTCTGAAGCACTACGATGTTCAGCTGGTTGGGATGAGTGATTCTCAGCTGGCTGTGATCCAGTTCCATTTTCAGTTGCTGGTGGGTTTTCTGGATGTCTATATCTGTTGTTGAAGTAGCTTCTAACTTCAGTTTAACCAATGGCTGAGGCTCTGTAATCATCCAGCAGGCTGTAAACATTATGCCTTCTTCCTCGTTTTCAGCATTGTCGTCATAAACCGTCAGTCTGTAGTTGCCGCTCATGGTAAGTTGGCAGTCGGCATTGGGAATTGCCAGATGATAATGGGTATACGGATGATTGGTGTTGATGGATTGCTCTACATCTTCAATAATCTGATTGCCGTTGAAGCCTCTCATATAGTCGCTTTCAAAGAGCGAAGCAGATACGTTCCAGTTTGCATCACAATGTTCAATCTTGTAGCTGTACCGATGATAATCGTGTGTCATGTCGTCAAAATCGATATGGATAGGTTCGCCGCCCAGTGACGATACTGGGAGCGATAACCAGTTGGTTCCGCCTACAACCTGTAGGGTTCTGATGCGCTGGTTGAATATCTCGTGCTGCTGCGCCCAGGCAGTATGGGTAAACAGAAAGAGAAGGGAGATGATAGTGTATAATTGTTTCATATGGCTTCGTACGTATATATAAAAAAATAACTTGCAGTAGCCTTTTGATAAAGAACTAAATGCAAGCTTAAACAATCTAAATTAATACATGAAAACACTTTTGTAGTCGATAGGGGAATCGAACCCCTATGCCAAGATTGAGAATCTTGTATCCTAACCATTAGATGAATCGACCATTCAAAAAAAAATCTCTATTGGTCTCCCGACTTATAGAGACTTATTAATCTAATACCATGAAAAACACATGTAGTCGATAGGGGAATCGAACCCCTATGCCAAGATTGAGAATCTTGTATCCTAACCATTAGATGAATCGACCAACGGTACATTTTTCGGACGATAGCTTGCGGAAGGTGGGGGATTCGAACCCCCGGTACGGTAACCCGCACGGCAGTTTAGCAAACTGCTGGTTTCAGCCACTCACCCAACCTTCCAGTCGGATTCTTAACCGAATCAACCAAGCATCGTTCTTAAATGCGAGTGCAAAGGTACTACTTTTTTCTGATTCTACCAAATCTTTTTGCAACTTTTTTTCGATAAAAATGCATTTTCTTTGTAACTCCCACATTATCAGGGGTTGTTTTCTTTCAGTATGATGAGTGCTTTCATTCCTAAAACGAGCAGAGGCGGATTTCTTTCTCAGAAATCCGCCTCTTGTAAAAGAAAGGGCCGCTCGATGATGTGATGAAACTCCGAATGTATAAACATTTGAGAGTCCTCCGCCTTTGTAATCCACCGGCTTTTCAGCTTACCTGCCTGCTGCAGTTTATGTGGCCCGCCATGAGCAAGAGAATGTCCTCTCGGTTTCAATAGTGTAATTTGATGAGTATCCCGATCGAACCGAAACGACCCTTATTCCTTCTGGCACCCATGCATCATCACGATGCAACGGTGCAAACATCTTAGTCATTATTTGATAATGCAAAGATAATGCAATATTTTGAAACTACCAAATGTTTTAGCTGTTTTCTTCGAATATTTTTTCGAAATATTTTCTCAACTCCGTTTTGTCCTCTATGATATTGCGCAGTTCGTTGAGCGCTTTCTCGTTAGGGGAGTTGAGAATCCATAACCTGATGTATCCGTTTCTTGAATATTTTTCGTCCATGTGCTGGCTGAACCGCTCCCATTGCTGCTCCTTGTCATCAGCTGGATTATTTTCTTTGCCATACTGTATGGCGCGCAGAAATATCTCGTGAACATCAATGTCGCGATCGGCTTCTGCCACAATCTTGCCATAGATGCTGCGAGGCTGACGGCTGGATGAAGCCCGATGGTCCTCAACAGCTTCTTTCATAATTTTGATCTGTTCTTTATTGAACCAGCGTTTCAGTCTTGCATCTGCCTGCAGAATCTTACCGCTGGTAATATGATGAATGGCACGCGGACCGCTCATCCCCAGGTCGTGGTAAGCGGCTATTACATACACCATATCGATGTCGGCTCCGGTTACCGGAACCAGTTTCAGAGAGTTTCTGATGACTCGGGTAACATGTCTGAGTCCATGACTTTCGCCAAAAGCATTATATTTGGGGAGAATCTGTTTCTCCACAAAGTCCATGATTTCGAGATTTACCTGTTGCTTCATTGATATTCCTCCATTTTATTATAAAATAAGGTACGCGCGTACATTATTATAAAGATGTTATTGTTCAATTCGCCATTCCGATGATGATCAGGGATGATACAATGCCGAAACAGAAGATGTTCAGAGCTGTTTTGCCCAGAATTCTGTTCAGTTCTCTGCCTTCGCCTATCTTTTTCATCTCCATATAGGTTCTGTTGTGCAGAATGATATAGAGTGCTGCAAACGGCAGGAACATGCTGCTGGCTTCATGCTGAAATACTTCGCAGATGGTTACACCTATTATGGTAAGGATGCCCAGATTGCCTAATGCGCAGTATAACCGCTCGGCATTCTTCTTTCCTATGTGAACCACAAGGGTCTTCTTGCCGGCTCTCAGGTCGTTGTCATGATCACGATAATTGTTCAGAATAAGCAGTGTATCAACTACCAGTCCGCAGGCTATAGATACGAGAACCGTTTCCAGGCTTACTCCCTGCATGGTTTCGGGCATTACGAGATAGTATGTGCAGCATACGGGTACAATGCCGAAGAAGAGCAGTACCAGAAGATCGCCCATGCCCAGATAGCTGAGACAGGTAGTATAGAGGAAACAGAAGACTACGCAACAGATGCCTACAATGACCATTTCCCAACCACCGAAAAGAACCAGCGGAAGCCCTATGGCGCAGCCCAGAAGAGTAGTGAGGATGATTCCCCATTTCATGGCTCCCAATGTTATCCAGCCTTCAGCGCAGGCACGTTTCGGTCCCAGCCGGGTTTCGTCGTCATTACCATGTTTGAAGTCGAAATAATCATTCACCAGATTGCTGTCTATCTGCATTACCCATGCAAAGAGCAGGCAGAGTAGGGCTGGCAATGTCTGTATCTGCTGAGCATCTTTATAAGCCAGCGCAATACCCAATAAAACAGGAACAGCCGCCGCCGTCAGAGTCTTCGGGCGAGCGGCTAGATACCATGCTTTTATAGAATTTGTTTCTATCATATTCTGAAAAGATTAAAATTGAATCTCCTGAAATTCTGAAGGAAAATCAGAAAGATTAATTGAAGAAGTTCCAACTTACTCCAATACGGAACACTCTCTCGTTCATCGGATAATGAGGCGCGAAGAAGTAGTTCTTGTCGCCCTGTCCTGCATTGATGTGGCTCATCATTACGAAGAAACGGGTGTGCTTGATGTGAACGTTGGCGTAAACATTGACGATAGGATAGTTGCCTATCTTTACGTTGTTCTCGCCGTTGCCCTGTACCGTATACTGTCCCATATAAGGTGAATAGTCGGGAGCTTCATAGCTTGTAAAGTAGCGCATGTCAGCACCCAGGTCTACGTTCAGCACCTTTACTACCTTGAACTTGATGTAGAGGTTGGTGTAGGCATTGAAGGCTGGCACTGGCAGAACACTCTCCTTGCTTGAGTGCTGGTAGGTAAACTGGTTTTCCCAGTTCAGAATGCCCAGTCTGAAGTTCTGTTCCAGTTGTGCTGTCAGCAAGTTGATTCCTTCGCTTTCCTGCATCGGTGTTACCATGACTCCTGTTCGCAAACCTTTTTCTGTAATGTCATAGCTTTGCGAGAAGTAGGTGTAGTTCTTGATTTCATCTACAGCCACTCTCAGCTTGGTGCGTGTCTTAGGGAAGGAGAGCGTACCCATGATGCGGGTATGGATGGTCTTGTCGAGATCATTCTCCCACCACAGATGGCGGGCGTGATAGTTGCGGTAATAGAACGATGGGGTTTCTCTATGGAAGAAAGCATCGCCTCTTACCTGAAGCGTGTCGCCCAGGAATGGGATGTTCACGTCTACATTACCATCTATGGCAAGGGTTCCTGCGTCAACACCCGTCAGTCCTATTTCTGCTACGGCATTGTAGTGGAGTGTCTTGCCTTCCTGCTTGCTCAGCTGTCCGCCTACGCTCAGCACATGCTCGTTGTATTTTTCGAAACCGCCTTCCATGGTTGGTAGTTCATAGTGACGGAGGTCGTAGCTGGCGAAAGCCTTCAGTCCTGCCTTTGCCCATTTGTTGAAACCTTCAAGCATGGCGATGGCGAAGGTATTCTTCATGTGCCAGTGCTTGGTCTGGTCGTAGATGGAGTCGCCGGTCAGCCTGCCTGCATCGTAATATTCATTCAGGTAATAGTCGGCTGGGGTCTGATAAGCTTCGTAAATACGGCGATAGTTGTCAAACTTTACCGTATGGATGAAACTCGTTACCGGAACATATTCGCTCTTGTAGAAAAGCGAGTCTTCGGCATTTTTCTTCTGGATGGCAAGCAGACTGTCGGCAGCAGCTTTTCCGTTTACTGCGATTCGGGTACTGTCGTTCCTGGTGTCCTTTGCGGCTAAGTCTTTAGCCGGTTCATCGCCTGCGATCTTGGCTCCGTCAGGACGGCCGCTGAATTTAGCTTTCTGCTGTTTTTCGAAGGCTTTCTCATCAAATTTCTTGCCTTGTTCCTTGGCTTTTTTTCTGGCTTCTTCCTTCGCTTCCTCTTCAGCATTTTCCTTTTTCGAAGCCATGGCAAATTTCTTTGCCTTGATTTCTTCTTCGGTCATCTTTACCTTTCGGCTGAAACCTACGTTGTAGCGGTGGGTAAAGAAGATGTGCTGGTTGTCCAGTCGGTTCCAGTTCTGTTCCAGAACGGTAGGAATTTCATTGGTGGCAAACGATTCGGTATAGATTTCCGGATGTTTGATGTAATCATCGTTGGTAATACCGCCGTTCTCGGTCATCTTCTCATGATTGGTACTGAAGAGGAGATGTGCCTGATAGCGGTCGCCCAGGTAAGATGCCCACATGGTGTATTTAAAGTGGCTGGTACTCTGGGCGTTATAATATCCTCTGCCATACTTGTAGTCGAATCTGAAACCGGCGCCTAGCCTTTTGTTGGCATTCACGGCAAACATGGCCTTGAAGTCATCTTCTCCCGTCACCTTGTCGCCGCAGCTGTTCAGCGTTACGTTGGTGATAGGTGAGTAGGTGTTGGTGAAGTGGAAGTCGCTTACCGGATTTACGATATAATCGTAGGGCTCTGTAAAGATGAAGTTGCCCTGCGTGTTGCGGCGGTCGATGAAGATTCGGTTCAGTCGGGCAGTACCCATGTTTCCGAGGGTATTGTATTCGCCTCTCAGTCCTTCCGTGAAGGTTGTGTTCATGTACATGTGCTGCAAGGTGTCTACTACCGCAGCCTTTGTGTCGCCGAAGCGTTCGTCTACGGTCCATACTCTGATGCCTTTCGGAATCTCCTTGTCTGAGCCTAGTGAATCGGTGTTCACCTTGCGGTTGGTTTGAGGACGGAACTGCGAATCTTCGTTATAGTTAAAATCGTTTTGTGCCGCAACCGGGAGGGTTGCAGCACAAAATAGGAGTGATGAGAATATAATTTTCTTCTTCTTCATTATTTCTTAAATAGTCGGATACATACTTCGGCAATCTTGAGCACTACACCCACGATGAGTACGATGTAGGCGATATTGCGGCTTTCTTCCAGCTGGGTCCAGAGTATTACCCCCACGATGGCGAGCAGCATGAAGGCGATGTTGAGATAGTTGCGCACTTTCAGCATGTTGTTCTGGTCGCTGTAGGCCAATGGACGTAGCCGGCGGTGCTGAGGTCTTACGGCGTAGCTGGTAGGCTGCTTCTGTTCTGTCTGTTCTGCTCCCTGCTCAGCTGTAGGCTGGGCTGTAGCGTTTGCAGGCTGCTGTGCCTCGTTCTGTTGTATTTTGTTGTCTGTATTCTGATTATCCATTTTTCTTCAAGTTATTGTTTTACTAATGCAGCTAACTCTGCGAATATCTGGTCTTTGCGGTCTATGGTGCATCTGCGGAACTTTCCGAAGATCTTAGCCAGGTCGTTCTGCTTCTTGTTGAGCGCAATCTTGTCGCTGATTACCTCTTCTGCAGGTTCCTTGAAACCGGTGCTTCTTCCTTCCTCGTAGTTGTAGATGATGCGGCCGAGCGAGAGATTCAGATGATTGTCTGAGATTCTGGCTACCAGCTGGTATTTGAATTCCGTGCGGTCGAGCGAGATGAATGACTGGCTGAAGACGAGCCATTCGTCCATCGTGTTGGCGATGATGTGTTCAGCTTCGTTTACCAGTGCTACTCGGCTTGCTATGTTCTGCTCGTTCTGTGTCAGTTCACTCATGTATTTTAATACGATGTCGTAAATCTGCTTGGCAGTTTTCCCGTTAGCATCCGTATCGAGCGTGAATTCTATCTTGTTTTCATCATTATATGTGATGGCGCCTGCCAGATATTTCATGTCCACTTTGGCTGTGGTGCCATTTGCCAGCTTGTTGGCAGGTTTGGCAGCCTCCTTTGGCTTTGCGGCTACGGCAACAGGAATCGCCCATCCCGTGGTTGATGTGGTTGGCGCCTTGGCGCTTGCAGCGTTGATGCTGTCGGCCTGAGCCTTCAGTTTGGCAGCCTGTGCTTTTATCTTAGCCACTTCTAGTGCCTTCTTGGCAGCTTCCAACTGTTTCTGTGCCTGTTCCAGCTGCTGCTCTTCAGTCAGTACGGTTTGGGCCTGTGCAGTCATCAACGGGAGGAGCATAAATATGGGGATGATGATTTTTTTCATGTCGAGTTGTTTTTATGAAACTATAAAATGACGGTTCCTCTAGGGGAACTTAGCGGAAGATGAGGGATTCAAACCCCCGATACCCGGAAGAGGGTATACCGGATTTCGAGTCCAGCGCATTCGGTCACTCTGCCAATCTTCCTTTTATTTTATCAGATGCAAAAGTAATACATTTTTTGCATCTGACAAAATATTGCTGTTATTTTTTAACTATATTAACCCCGCTTTATAGGATTTTATACTATAGTTTTTACTGTTGCTGCAGGAATCTGTCGGCCTCGATGGCAGCCTTGGCTCCCGAGCCTGCGGCAACAACACCCTGGCGGTAGATTGGGTCGGCCACATCGCCTGCTGCGAAAACACCCGGAATGTTGGTGGTGGCAGTACCTGGCACTACTTTGATGAAGCCCTGCTCGTCGAGATCTATCTGCCCCTTGAAGAGGTCGGTGTTAGGCTTATGTCCGATAGCCAGGAAGAATCCGTCGATGCTGATGTCAAACTTCTCTTCGTTGGCTTCGCCCTTGTGGCGCACGAGATGAGCACCTTCTACACCGTTATCGCCGAAGAGCCCCAGCGTATTGGTTTCGAACAGAATCTCGATGTTCTCCTTGTTCTTTACACGCTGCTGCATGATTTCTGAAGCACGGAGATAAGGCTTGCGCACAATCATGTAAACCTTCTTGGCAAGTCCGGACAGATACATAGCCTCTTCGCAGGCAGTATCGCCACCGCCCACTACGGCAACGGTGCGCTTGCGGTAGAAGAATCCGTCACAGGTAGCGCAGGCTGAAACGCCCTGTCCGCGATATTTCTCTTCATCGGCAAGACCCAGATATTTTGCAGATGCGCCTGTGGCGATGATCACGGTTTCTGCCTCAATCTCGTTGTCGCGCTCATCGGTAAGATGAAATGGGCGTGAGCTGAAATCTGCCTTCACGATGCTTCCGTCTCTCATTTCGGCTCCGAATCGGGCTGCCTGTTCCTTCATGTCCATCATCATCTGCGTTCCGTCTACGCCGTTAGGATAACCCGGAAAGTTTTCTACCTCTGTGGTGATGGTGAGCTGGCCGCCGGGCTGCATACCTGAATAGAGTACTGGCTGCAGATTGGCTCTGCCGGCATAAATGGCAGCAGTATATCCTGCAGGACCGCTACCTATAATTAATGTCTTTATCTTTTCCATTTTTTATCTTATAGTTATATTTTTGTTTCCGATGGCTCGAAATGAGCCATTTTCTTTGCAAAGGTACATCAAAACAATGAGAAATCAAAATAAAAATACAATATTTTTCTTTTCTTGCATAAATTATTGCTTTCGTTTGAAGAATTATTGTTATCTTTGCACCCGAAAATAAGATGCTCAGGAAAGAACATCAATTAGAAGAAACGAAAAATATTTACTTGATATATGAATCAGATTAAGAAGATTGTACTGACGGGTGGACCTTGTGCGGGCAAGACTACCGCTATGGTTAAGGTGATTGAACATTTCTCCAGTCTCGGCTATAAGGTTTTTACCATTCCCGAGGTTCCAACCATGTTCACCCAGGCGGGCATGAATTATCTCACCTCCAACAAGGATTTTTTCTTCGAGGGCGAGAAGGCTACTTTCCAGACTCAGATCAACCTGGAAGACTCTTTTCAGCGCATGGCTGAAACATTGCAGCAGCCGGTCATCATCGTCTGCGATCGTGGTACGATGGATATTTCTACCTATCTCACTCCCGATTTCTGGAACCGCATCATCTCGGCAGAGGGGTATACTAATTCACAGCTTCGCGACCGCTATGATGCTGTGTTGCATCTGGTGAGTGCTGCTGATGGTGCCGAGCAGTTTTATACTACAGCCAACAATGCGCAGCGCCTGGAGAAGGCTGATGAAGAAGGACTGAAGATTGCGCGAGAGTTGGACAAGAAGATTGTTTCTGCATGGAAGGGGCATCCTCATCTCAGGGTAATCAATAACCACGAAGATTTCAACAACAAGCTGAACCGTGTGCTCAAGGAGATAAGCAATGTGCTTGCCATTCCGCAGCCGATAGAGGAGGAGCGAAAATATATCGTGAAGCTGACGGGCGAGGTTCCTAATGCGATAGACAGCGATATTGTTCAGACTTATCTTACGGGTGAGCCGGGCAGTGAGATTCGTCTTCGCCGTCGTGGTTTCGAGGGAGGCAAGTATGTGTATGTTCACACCACCAAGAAGCGCCTTTCAGACAATGAGCAGATTGAGACCGAGCGACAGATCAATGCCAAACTTTACGAGAGTATGCTTCAGCAGGCTGATCCTTACCGCCAGCGCATTCATAAGCATCGCAAGAGTTTCATCTGGAAGGGCCAGTATTTCGAGCTCGACGAGTTTCTTGAGCCGGTTTCCGACCTGATGATTCTTGAAACCCGCGGCATTTCTGCCAACGAGAGTGTGAAGTTTCCTCCTTTCATTCAGGTGCTGGAGGATATTACGGGCAACAGCAAATATTATAATTATAACATAGCGCTGAAGCGGTAAATCAGCCGAAAATGTAAAAAGTTACGGAGATAATTCATATTCTCCGTAACTTTTTACATAAACCACTCACTTTTGGTGTTATTGAGTTTCATCATTCTATTTTCTCCTTTATCCGTTGTACTTGAACACCTTGACCATTTCCTTGTCGCCACCCACGAGCTGGCTACATCTGTTCAGCATTCCGGTGTCAGAGAAACCGCATTTCTCCATGACTCTTCCTGATGCAGGATTGCCTGTGAAATGGTCTGCCCAGATGTTTTCGAAATGCTTCTCGTTGATGCAGTAGTCAAGCATCAGCTTCAAGGTTTCGGTGCAGATTCCTTGGTTCCAAAATGGCTTTCCTACCCAGTAGCCCACCTCACAGTCGTTTTCTCCGATAGGGATGTTGCTGGTTTCATGGGTGTAGTAGCCGATGCAGCCGATAGCCTCGCCAGTCTCTTTCAACACAATCGCCCATGTCGTTTCATTATGGAAGAATGTCCGGATTATCTCCCGACTTTCTTCTACAGACTTATGCGCCGGCCATCCAGCACGTGGTCCTACGTCAGGGTCGGAGGCGTACTTGAAGAGCGCCTCTGCATCTGATTCCTGCCAATATCTAAGTAAAATTCTTTCTGTTTCCATCAGATTATTTCAATGAAATTCTTCGTTCTTTATTTTGTTATCCACTGAACTTTCGCAAGTTTTGCCCACACGCCTTGAACCAACGGTCACCGGCCGAAGGGAAAGGTAAAGGGCAGAAGCCCCTAGCCCGTACTTGAACCACATACGAAAGTTCAATTATTAATTTTTAAGGCAAAGATAATAAAAAAAAGGGAAAATGAGCAAAAAAATGATGATTTTTTACTCATTTCCCTTTAACTTTCTTTGTAAATCCTTAATGACCTTAATGACCATGACCTTAATGACCGGATTTCTCAGTTTTCTTTATCCCATGCAGCTCGTTACTCCGAGCGTAGTAGCGATAGCGGTCAGAATGCTGATGGCTATCTGAAGAATTGTTTTCCAAGTGTTCGCTTTCATCTTTTTAGTGTTGAATGTTGAGTGTTGAATGTTGAATTTTTTGTGGGGCGGATAGGCTGGGCTAGGGGCTAGCACCCTAGCCAGTCTATCCTTGGTCTATTCAAGGCCGTCGCCAGTATCGTCCTTGCCGGTAGTACCGCCGGTTGATTCAGAGCCTTGGCCATCGCTGCCGGTCTGACCGGTGTTTGAACCGCCTGGGGTAGAACCGCCTGGCGTATTATCCGGAGTGGTTGGCGCGTTGAGGTCAACGTTGGTCTTACCCTCCTTAATCGCCTTGATAACGGCTGCCTGAGCACTGCGACTGGCTACGAGGTTGAACTCGGCGTCATCGCGAAGGTTCTTGAACTCCTGACCAGGCTCCCACTGAACCTTCACGCCGGTGATGTTCTGCGAGGTGAACTTGTCAGCATCCTCGGCACCCTTTGAGGTGAGAAGGAGAGAGAAATCACCGAGGTCGCCCAGACGGATTTTCTTGCCCTCAAGCAACATCTCACGCATGCAGTCTACGGCGATGTAGAGGATGGCGCTGATGTCGGCTCTCGAATAAACACTACCATGAGAGGTGATGTGCTTGGCAAACTTCTCGATGGTCATGATGTCGGTGTACTGTGAGATGGCGAAAGCATTCTGCTTCTCGGTCTTCACGAGTTCCAGGTCCTTTGGGTCAGGGGTTGTACCCTCCTTCTTTGCCTGGTTGATGCGTGACTTAGCCTGGTTGATTTCCAGAAGATTTGCGTTCACGCTACGCATTACGATGCTGTAATTAATCATAGTCGTTTGTAGTATGTTTAGAGTCCTTTGTTTTGCAACTCCCCAGAACGCCCCGTTCCTGCCGTTTTCGGGGTCTTCATTGATGACCGGCGCCTGCCATCATTTAAGACCCGTGTAGGTCTTAAGAGAAGACCCGAGTAAGGCACAAAGGGCTGTTCTTTCGATTGCCGGTGCAAAGATACGAATAAATCTGGTATCTACCAAATTTTGGCATGTGATAAGGAGCGATTTTCAGCAAACTTACGATTTGAAAGTTAGCTAAAAAAACAAACTCTATGTTTCATGTGGCGCATCTCTATGTTTTCGCGATATAGAAGCTGCGTTTTGCTGTATAAATCAGCATATTACAAAGTAATAACCTATTTACAGGAAACGTGTTCAGTATTCAGTATTCAGTTTTTTTCGCTGTTGTTACCACTCTCTGTAAAGATAGTATATTATATATATATAATATTATATATATATAATATAAAATAATTACTTACAATTTATAACCATGAAAAAGGTAACTATCGCGAAAAAAACTGAATACTGAATACTGAACACCCTTTAGGCACTAATTAGTTTACTCCGCAAGGGGTATTCCATTCGGGATGTGGCAAAAGTTAAGTGGAAGGGGCGTGAGTACGGTGCAACGAGTTAAGCGATTAAAAATACACAATCATAGCAATAAAACTATTAATTTTACGTTCTTTTCAAAGAAAGGGGTTGTGCAATAGTGGCTTAAAGGCTAAAAGCACTACCTTTGAATGCTGTTAAATATGGTAATGTTCAAAGTCACAATTTGTGATATTGGAAAAATGAATATAAATATGACAGATAAAATAGAAAAAAAAGGAGAGCAGCGAACTGTGTATATCACATGGGTGCATCCATTAAGGACTTAGGCAAAAAGCTGTTTGGCTTCTCCAAAATGGATATATATAGTATTAAGGCGCATCGCCAGTAAACGTCCTTTGTTATTTGATCCAAAATAGAACACTTTAAAAACGGAGGTAGAATGAATAGATATTTCGACTCTTACGGTTCAGACCCACGCCGCATCCAGTATGCTGGTAGCGAGACTGATGGCTTTTCTGTTGATTATAAGGTTATTGAGTTTTCACTTGCGAAACTTCAATTAATTACACCTAAGCGAATTTCCACAAGTAAAAGGTTCTACTATCTTGCTGGATGAGTTTTATAATTTAAAATACACTATCTTCATGAATAAGTTATTAAAAATATTTTGTTTTTGTGGGTTGTTTTGCCTATGGAATTGTTGTAAAAATAGCATACATCCTAACCTTATAAACAAAAAAGTTTGTAAGCAAATATTGGTAAAAAATTATTTTGATGATAATGAATACATTATTAATGATGATATTTCAATCCAAGAACTGTATGAACTCTTACAGAATGCAACTCTCTGTGATATAATCAAATTGCCTCCAAGATTAGTATTAACTATAAAAGGTACAAATTATCATCAGACTTTTTTCATATGTGATGATTATATAAAAGATGACAAAAGAAAAATATATAGATGTAAAAAAAATATAGAAAAGGAGTTAAAGAAAATCATCAAAGATAATCGTTCACACAATGGTTTGGAACGTAGTGAATGGCAGGCTGTATATAGTGAGAATATTTCGCGTGGTCAACTAAACCGACCTTTAAGAACTTATTATATAACAACAAAAGCCCCGTCAGGTAATTATGTAGGGGACGATGGTCCTTCTATTTTAGCAGACAAAAATATTCCAATTTCGCTATATTGGTATAAAAAGTAAAATAATTCGTACGATAAAATAGCTTACATATTTCATCGTATGAACATGTTGTTATTAAAAATATAAAACAGATGAAAATAAAGTTTACATTATTATTATTTTTATTATTAGTAACATTTTCTGCAATTGCAAATTATAATTTGCCTAAGGAGAGACTCAAAAAAGTCAAGTTACAATTAAATAATAAAACTTTCGAACTCTGTGTACCTAAAGGATACATGTTGTCAATCAACTATACATCAGAAGAAATCGAATATTTGTTTAGATATCAAGATTCTTCATGTATCTATTTAAGTGGTTTCTTTTATTGTAAAAATGAACGAAATATAAGTCTTTTAGGGGATAGTATATATAATCTTCGTTTTCAAAACTCGAAACTAATTAAAGAAATTAACGAGCTTCTTACAAAGAACAAAATTCCTATAAAACCAGATACTATTAAATTGAAGGGAATTCAAGAAAATCAATTAATGTGGAAGGATATTCTATTGAAAGATATAAGTGTAGGCTATTATAATGTGTCGAAAATAAATGTCGCCTTATTTGATAGGTCAATATCATCATTGAAACAGAAAATGAAATAATTAAAGAATGAAACATCCCTATGAAGAATATGAGGCATCCAGGCTTTGGGAATTTGTAAAATCGTCAATAGAAGATTTAGTTGAGAACAATGATATTGAGCTTTTTACTCCGATAGAGTATATTGTAGGTCATATTTGCTAAAATATATCCTCAACCGATATAAATAGTGGAGAAAAGTCGCCCAAATAGAGCATTTCATCATATTAGAAATGTCTAAATGGAAGAGAGTGTAAAACAGTGTCAAGCTATAACAATTATAGTCCAACACAGTTTATTTTACACTCTCCATACTTTCTTATTCAGAATATAGTTCTTTCCATCCTCTTTTTTAGTTTCATTGCCAAACGAGTCTATAAGAATAATGAAGTTGGCATCCCTCACCTTATAGAATATATTATCGCCACTCGAAGGATGTGCAAGCATCAATATGTTACCGTCAAGCATATGGAAAGAACCTCTTAACTTTTCCTGCTCGTGCTGCTTTCCTTTGAATGTCTGTATCAATAAGTAGGTACCATCAGCATTTAGCGTGAGTGTTGTTTCATCATTAGGCGGCAACACACCACAATATGTTCCTGCAAAAGAACACAAGCAGACTTTATTTTCTATGACTGTTGAAATATGGTGTGAGGAAAAAAACATTGACCGATCTGTATTTTTGATTAATGCAGCTATCAAATGCAATAAAATCAACCATATATCGTTCTTTAGATAAAACATAAAATAAAGACGTATGAAAGTATCAACAAAACGAGGCTATAAACCGCCTTAAAATTCGCCAGGGCTTATCAGAGGATATTTCCCTTGTATCTTTGAAAGTTTTTCCATGTTCAGGCAACCCATACCAATGGCAGTGGCAAGACCTTGAAGACCATCCAGAAGAGCGGTCCTGACGGTGAGATTACCACCTCGTTTGAGTATGACGGCATACAGCGCCTTGTCCGTGTCACCGACACGGAGGGCAATGTAATGGCCTCTACTTACGACATGGGTGAAATGTGAATGAAAGACCTCAAACTGTAAATGTAACCATAAAATGAGAAATTACATTTGTTTAATTACGCTTTACGCTTTTACCTATATTTTATACTCTTGCTCTATGGAGCAAGAGTATAATTCTTTCAATATAATATATTGTAAAGAAGTTTCCTCAGGATTACAATATAATAATTCTTGTGGAACGATAGAATATAGAGGGGAGAAATATACTATAAAAAAGAGTGTTTATTATGTTAAAAAGAAACTGCAAAATGTAGATGTGTATAGGAGTGATGGTATAATATCCTATACTAAAAGTGAAGTAGAATCTGATAAAAAACTCGCAAACTATTTAGGGATTCCTTTGGTTAGAATTGTTGTGATTAGTAAGGATAAACTTTTGGATAATAATACATTATTTTCTTATGAAGCAAAAGGAGATTCTATATTTGTCAATCAGGCAAAAAATCTAGTCATTTACGTAAATTCTATTCAAAAGTAAACTCTATGTGGAATTTTTTATTATGGTACTACAAGAATTAGTGTGTGTTAGCGAGAGTGTAAGCTAAACTGTGTCATGCTATCACTGTTATAGTTTAATGCAGTTTATTTGCATTTTGTTCAGTATAGTTTTCCCACTTCTACACCCGGCAACAAGTAGCAGAAATCATCGAATTTTTGGATGAACCATAAAAAATCACCCTGGAAGGGAATGCATACAACACACTATGCATATCCCTTTCAGGGTGAGTTAATAAAACTACAATCATAGCAATAAAACTATTAAATTTACGTTCTTTTTAAAAGGGGTTGTGCAATAGTGGCTTAAAGGCTAAAAGCACTACCTTTGAATGCTGTTAAATATGGTAATGTTCAAAGTCACAATTTGTGATATTGGAAAAATGAATATAAATATGACAGATAAAATAGAAAAAAAAGGAGAGCAGCGAACTGTGTATATCACATAGGTGCATCCATTAAGAACTTAGGCAAAAAGTGGTTTTGGTTTTTCCAAGATGGCAACAAAATAGTTCAAAGAGCGAATCGCCCCACTTTGGGGCTATATTTGGACTACAGGAGGCATTTTCACGTTGCATAAACAACTCGTTCGCCAACTGGTCGTCAGAGTTAGTTAACGCCGAGGATTGCATAAAGGCTTTCCAAGGCATATGTTTAATTCAAATTTAATCCACTTTTAAAGTGGAGTCATGGATAAAATCATATAGAATAAAGATGAAGGAATTAGTGGGTATTATATTATTGACAGTTTTGGTAGTATTTGGTTCATGCAACTCCAATACTAATGTGTCTCTTGTGGGAACATCTCCGCAACTATTTGGTGTACGCCAAGTAAGCTCAGGTAATCCTGGCTATAGAAATAGAGAGTTGTTCATAAACGAATTGGAAAAAAAGTGTAAATATCCTATTGAGTTTCAAAAAAATAATTTGGAAGCATACGTTGCTGTTGAATACACGACAGACCAACGAGGATATATTATTAAAAAAAAAGTGGTTGCTTGCGACAATAAAAAATTCAAAAAGATAACATTGGATATATTCGACGAAGTTAAAACTCTTAAAATAGCCACAACAGAGAAAATAGATACAATCTACTTCCAATACAAGATACAAGGTTCACCAACTTTAATCCATTCAAAAGTAGATGTCAAGATTATCGGCTATGGCAGCAATAATAAATCAATTTTAATGAAGTAACTCGATTTATCATAATTCACTACTGTCCAATAAAAAAGGCAATTCAAATACACGTTCTTCTTCAAGTGGGAATGTTTTTGGTTCTTTTGGAAGTGGAAGCAATAGTAGTAGTCAGGATTTTAATAGATGATTGTTTATGAAGAAACTGTTAATAATTTACTTGATTATATCATTTCTAATGGTTTTTGTTTATGCTATCTTTGTGGTAAATGCGTATGTTAGTATAAAATACGAGGTAGAAACTATAGATAATGATGCTATCATAAATATGGTTTACCAGATATTCGATACTGGTGTTACTATAAATTTTATTTGGTTTGCCATAAATACGATAATAATTTTGGGCTTGTATATAAAGCTTCGTCGTAAGTGAAAAATAATATGATTATGTAAAAGATTGCATAATGTTAAGTATTGAACTTGGAACAGAAATCCTAAAGCAGGGAACTAAATTAAAATTATCTGGAGCCGAAAGGATTACAGATATGATAATTGGAAAGAAACAAGAAGAAGTCAAAAGCGATAGTACTATTTGCAAAAAGTAATGATTATGAACTATATTTGTCTTTGGGGAATATTAGCGTCTATAACAGGAATTGCAATAATGTTTTCTGTTATTAAGCACAAAAAGTCGGTAAGTGCCATAAAAAATGGCACTTACTTGATTTTTTCAATTTTGATGATATGCTTAGGAATAACAACCATCTTATTTAAAAGATATGATAGTATTTGTGCAATATCCTTTGGTATTACATTCCTAAATATCACATACAAAGACAGGCGTAATAACCCACCGAGGTTTACAATAAGCTATATTGATTATCTTAAAGGATATGTTGTTGGTTTTATGTCTATAATGTATGGTTTGTTTAGAATTTTTGAATAATTAATCAAGTAATATGTCACGACTTATAAAAAACGTGTGTAGCAAAATTGCTATCAACGTTTTTTATAAGTCGCATATTTTTTACTCTTTCAACACATAATATTTCGCAGTCTCACCCTCTGGCTCATTACAAACAGAGTCTGTTGATACAATAAAGTTGGCATTCTTCACCTTGTATTCAATCTGTACAGGTCGAAATAGTTCATCATTTCTCGCGCTGTGCGAATCGGCAAGCCTCGATGAGTTTCTGCTTCAGCTTGCCACGGCCAGCTATCACAGATTTATTTTGCTTCAACACGCTGCTAGGCCAGCCATCCTCGAAGCAAGTCACACTGAGATACTCCGAGGTCTGGGCATCTTGGTCAACTGCCTTTTCTATCTCCTTCTTAAACCCGTCTTCCAAGTCCTTGATGTCGTCATCATGATCCTTGCCGTCCTCGGTCTTCTTGCCCTTCAGTCCTTCCGTGATGGCACCCATCAGTCCGCCCATCACCTCCTTCACGGTCTCCTTTGGTATCACGCTGACCACCTCGCAGGAGATTGTGTAGTTGCCATTCTCCTCTAGGCTGGCATTGATATAAGTGTCGTTGGCGTAGCTATCCTTGGTGGCATCCTCGTGCTCGTGATGCTCGCCCACGGCATATTGGCTTCCGTGGCAGGCGAAGAGCAGTTTCAGCTCCTCCAGGTAGCCCTCCACCACCTCGTCGGTGTTAGCCTGGTTGCCTATCTTCATGACGTCAAAACCTATCGCCTTCTTCATTTCCTGTATGATGGGCATGGAGGCGATGTCCTTCATGCTCGCCTTGAAGAGAGCCTTTGCCTGCTTCTTGATTTGCGAGAGATTGGTAATCTTGGTGATGCGACCGTATTCATCGGTCTCAAAGTTGATGGTGGTGCCTATCACGCTCTTGGCGGTGCGCTCCGCTATCATGGCCATCATCTTGTCCCGGAAGTTGTCGCCCACCGAATCGGCCTTTACGTCCAGGAAGGTGTAGCTCATCTTATAGCCCTTGCTGGTGGAATCGTTTACCACAAGGCGCACCTGGGTGGATACGCCGAGCGTCTTCACCGTGTCCTTGCCGTCCACCTTCCACTCATTCTCATAAATCCAGTATTCGCAGGTGTCGCCCTTGCAGAAGTAGGCCACCACATTCACCACCGAGTCTTCGCCAACAGTGTCCACTTCCAACGTGTCGGAGTTGTTCGATAGCCATTGACTATCAGTGATTTTCTTGGCAATCGATACCGTGTCCTCTACCTTAGGCGACATTTCTCCGCCCTTCACGATGCTGTGGTTGGCGAGCAGTCCGCAAGCTATTATGCAGCTCATCACTATCAACGAGATTTTCTTCATAAGTTTATTTTTTATGTTGTTTATTCTTCAAGTTTTTATTTTCTCGCTGCAAATTTACGATTTTTTTTTGTAAAAAAAGCCAAGCTCCTAAAAAAAACTGTAAAGTTAACCCAAGTTTAACAGTAAGTACGGTACAACGAGTGAAGCGATTAATAAAAGTACAATCACAGCAATAAAACTATTGATTTTACGTTCTTTTCGAAGAAAGGGGTTGTGCAATAGTGACTTAAAGGCTAAAAGTACTACCTTTGAATGCTGTTAAATATGGTAATGTTCAAAGTCACAATTTGTGATTTTAGAAAAATGAATATAAATATGACAGATAAAATAGAAAAAAGGAGAGCAGCGAACTATGTATATCACATAGGTGCATCCATTAAGGACTTAGGCAAGAAGTAGTTTGGTTTCTCCAAGATGGAGATACTTACACCAGACGAATTGGTGGAAAGGATCAATAGAGAGTAATCAATACGCAATATTTCAAGAATATAAATATTAAAAATTACGAATTATGAAAAAAATACCATCTATAAGGATTGTAGTTTGGGGAATAGCGGTATTATGTACACTATTCTTGAGTTCATGCAAGCGACCAGAGGTCTTAGACAATAGTACTCTTGTAAATAGCGCAAGAAACGTGGCTTTGACCTTTGGTCCTGCGTATGTTCCATATTTTAAAGAGGCTAACGTATCGGATGTTCAAGTTTTCAAAAAGGAGGATTACGGAGGAGACAGCCGCCCTCAAATAAGAAAACAGATAGGAAGAAAGTTCTATACTGTAACTTTTACATATGATAGTACTGCCGTTAAATTTGATTTTGGATTTGCAGCAAGAGTCAGAATATGGAAAGATACAGGGGAACCATTAGATGTTATATTTGGTAATGGTTGGGGAAGAAATTTTTTCTTTTTAAGTTTTGAGGAACAAACAGATCATTCTGCAAATGACTATGAGAAAGTGGCTTCTGACTCTATTGTTAAAGTACCATTGCAAACTGTACATGAACCAGAGAACATTTGGAACTCCAATGCTGACAACAAACAAGACAGCTTATCAACGAGAGACTTTTCATCCCATGGCTTTGTGGAAGACAAGAAGGCTATTACAAAAAGTTTTTAAAGAGTTCAACAAGTTTTGCATGGGACTGAAGCTCTTTTCCAAGTCGTACATCTCTATTGATGGAAGCAAGTTTAAGGCTGTAAATGCTAAGGACAACAACCTTACTCTAAGCAAACTCGATGACCGAATCAGAAAGCCAACGAAGGCTTTTGTGTCGGTTATAATGTGCAAACAGCTGTTGATGCGGAGAGCCAACTGATAGCAGGCTTCCAGGTAAGCAACAGTCCAACAGACCATGGTCAGCTTACAAGCGTAGCATCTGAGGTAAAAGCCGAATATAGGGAAGTAATAAGGTTACACCGCAAGGGATATCTGCTAGGTCATTGGCTACTATCTCTACCAGGAAATAGAGGCGGTGGAGAACTATAAGAAATATGTAAGGGAAAGGGAATCTAAGCTTACCATGCTGTATGAGATGAAAGAAAGATATAAGAAAAATTACGGAATGCAAGCCGCAGTGGTTCTCAACCTCATGCATAAGGGAAAGGACTTGCTGGCTTTTATGAAGTAAATATAAGTGAGTTTTTCCGCCTCACTATGTGTTAGCGAACTCATTTTGAGGCTAATTCTAATCTAAAAATAAATACCAAAAAAAAGAAAGTAAAATATGATGAAATCGGAGACCAACTGTCCCCTAAGGGTGTATTCCCTTATAGCTCTCCTGGCATTTGCTTGTACCAGCAAAATTGTTAGCGCAAACAAATTCTAACGTCCTCTACTAAGGAACGAGCGACAAAGAACTTATTACTAACTATTATAAATTTCGAATTATGGGGAGATTTATAATCAAGCTCTTGCGCTTGATACTGAAGTATGGGCGATTCGGCCTTTTTTGCGTGGTCATTCAATTGAATGGCAACAGCAAGTATATTGAGTATATTTACAATTTGAGGCGTTCCCTCCTATGGATATGAGCGTACACGTACACTTACTGGTAGATGTTGCCATGCAGGAAAGAGATTATCATGATGTACTCGTATTACGTCGCTTCTTGGAGACCTTTAACAGAATAGACAATCATTTGGTTGAAGCTGAACTTCCTAGGCTTGATGCCTATATCGCCACTCTGGATGGCTATTATGAATACCTGGAGCAAAGGAACCTCAAATCCGCAACCTATAGGGTTTAGTGGGATTTTGCTTGCAAAGCGACAAAA
>OOAI01000017.1_pt1 | contig 135703 bp, 133 predicted proteins | sample 1671191 | NCBI WGS metagenome assembly OOAI01 (sample SAMN06348131, study PRJEB24527) | human gut metagenome | biome: human gut; feature: ankylosing spondylitis patient; material: feces | host: Homo sapiens | place: China | collected 2015-10 | reverse complement strand
GAGCAGAGCAGAGCAGAGCAGAGCAGAGCAGAGCAGAGCAGAGCAGAGCAGAGCACTGATTAAGCTTGTTCAGTATGTTTATGGCTGTGTATGGTTGGAACTTGGTGATGTGATTGTTTCTCTAAATACTGGCTTGAATCCACGAAAATTCTTTAAGCTCAATACAGAAGATGCAACGAATTATTATATTACGATTCGGGAAATGAAAGACGGAAAAATTGTTCCGTCTGAAAAGACAGATCGAATGAATGATGAAGCCCAGAAACTGTGCAATAACCGCTCCAATCTGGAAGTAGGGGATGTGCTGTTTTCAGGCACAGGAACGATTGGTGAAACGGCTGTAATTGAAAAAGAACCTTCCAACTGGAACATCAAAGAGGGAGTATATGCAATTAAGCCGAACCAGACCATGATTCAACCAATGTATTTACGTTACATTTTGATGACGGACTTTATCAAAAAAGAGTACATGAAAAAGGCAGCAGGCGGAACAGTTCAGAGTGTGCCGATGGGTGAACTGAAGAAAATAAAAATCCCAGTGCCATCGTTGCAAGAACAGAGCCGAATTACTGGAGTGTTAAAACAATTGGATGATCTTTGCAATGATTTGACGAGCGGCCTGCCAGCGGAGATTGAAGCAAGACAAAAGCAGTATGAATATTACAGAGATAAGCTGTTGAGCTTTGAGGAGAAATTATGAAAATCAGAGATTTTGAATTAAAGAACAAAACAGTTCTTGAAATTGGAAAGTTTGCGATTTTGTGGAACTGGTTTGAGAAAGAATTCTGCGAGAATAATTGCAACTACAGTAGGCTCAAAAATGCTTCTGAAAATGCGAGGATTGATCCACAAAAGCAAAAAGAATTAGCAGATGTTTTTGAAGTAAGAAAATATATGTTCATGCAGGTTACAGAAGAATATGTGGATACAGGACTGTACCCAGACAATGCGAGAAGGACGAGAACAGACGTAGAAGAAAGAAAAGTAATGGAAGATTTCATAGATCAGAAGGAAGGTAATACAACACTGGGATGTTTAATGACAATTTATAGGATTCGTTGCAACATGATGCACGGCTTGAAAATTGTTGAGCAGTTGGACGATCAATATGAACTTTTTAAGGCGGTAAATGGAGTTCTTGAAAGTATAAGGTGATAGAAATGTCCTTTTTCAATATCGTTGCGGCTACCAATGAAGATACCGTTGTTGCCACCTATGAACCCTCCAAGGTGCGCTCTGACAGCTACCAAAGTGAGGCGGAACTGGAAAAAGAGTTTATCCGGCTGCTGTGCGAGCAGGGTTATACCTATCTGCCGCTGCATACCGAGGATGAACTGATTGCTAACCTCCGCAGCCAGTTGGAAGAGCTGAACCACTACCAGTTTTCGGACACAGAGTGGCGGCAGTTTTTCAGTGATGTAATTGCCAACCCCAACGAGCACATTCCCGAGAAGACCCGGAAGATTCAGGAAGATAACGTGCAGGTGCTGCACCGGGATGATGGCAGTTCCAAAAATATCACGCTGATCGACAAAAAGAACATCCACAACAACCGCCTGCAGGTCATCAACCAGTATGAGGTAAAACAAGCAGACGGCGCACGGCATGATAACCGCTATGATGTGACGATTCTGGTCAACGGCTTTCCGCTGGTTCATGTGGAACTGAAGCGGCGTGGGGTGGCCATCCGGGAGGCGTTCAACCAAATCAACCGCTACCAGCGGGATTCGTTCTGGGCGGGCTGCGGCTTATATGAGTATGTGCAGATTTTTGTGATCTCCAACGGAACAAATACCAAGTACTACTCCAACAGCACCCGCTACAATGCCATCAAGGACGCCAAACACGGCAAGACGAAAAAGGAAAAGACCAGCAACAGCTTTGAATTTACCTCCTACTGGGCTGATGCAAACAACCGCGTGCTGACGGATCTGATCGACTTTACCCGGACATTCTTTGCAAAGCACACGATTCTGAGAGTGCTGACCCGGTATTGCATCTTTACCTCAGAAAAGATGCTGATGGTGATGCGCCCATATCAGATCACGGCAACCGAGCGGATTTTGAACCGCATCGAGATCGCCAACAACTACAAAAAGTATGGCACCATCGAGGGCGGCGGCTACATCTGGCACACCACTGGCTCCGGCAAGACGCTGACCTCCTTCAAGACAGCACGGCTGGCATCGCAGCTGCCCTACATCGACAAGGTGTTGTTTGTGGTAGACCGCAAGGATTTGGACTATCAGACTATGAAAGAGTATGACCGCTTCGAGAAGGGAGCGGCAAACTCCAACACCAGCACCACGATTCTGAAACGCCAGTTGGAAAACCCGGAAGCACATATCATCATTACCACAATCCAGAAGCTGGCGACCTTTATCAAGAAAAATCCGGGGCATGAAGTCTACCAGAAGCACGTTGTGATCATCTTTGACGAGTGCCACCGCAGTCAGTTCGGTGATATGCATAAAGCCATTGTCCACAATTTCAAAAAGTACCACCTGTTCGGCTTTACTGGAACGCCGATTTTTGCAGTCAACGCAGGAAGCTCCACTGATCCACGCTATTTCACCACGGCGCAGACGTTCGGCGACCAACTGCACACCTACACCATCGTGGATGCCATCAACGACAAGAATGTACTGCCGTTCCGTGTGGATTACATCAAAACGATGGATGCAGAGCCAGACATGGACGATAAACAGGTTTGGGATATCGACCGGGAAAAGGCGTTCATGGCACCCAAGCGTATTTCTCTGGTGACAAAGTACATCCTTGACCACTTCGACCAGAAAACCTATCGGGGAGACAAATCGTATGAGTTTAATCTGCTGACGAATGTGGCGGAGGTTGCCTCTGCCCAGCGTGGTGCGGTGGAGGAAATCAAGCAAAAACAGCGCGTCAGCGGTTTTAATTCGATTTTCTGCGTGGCATCTGTGCCGATGGCAAAGCTGTATTATCAGGAGTTCAAAAGGCAGATGGCGGCAGACCCGACCAAGCGGCTGCGGATTGCCACCATTTACAGCTATGGAGCCAACGAAGCGGAAACGGATGGCATTCTGGACGAGGAAAACCCGGAAGATACCTCCAACCTTGACCAGAGCAGCCGGGATTTTCTGGACGCAGCCATTCAGGATTACAACGAGATGTTCCACACGAACTACTCGACCGATGGCGAACGGTTCCAGAACTACTACAAGGATGTATCGCTCCGCATGAAGAACAAGGAACTTGACCTGCTGATCGTGGTCAATATGTTCCTAACGGGCTTTGATGCCACGACCCTGAATACCCTTTGGGTGGACAAAAACCTGAAGATGCACGGTCTGATTCAGGCGTTCAGCCGGACGAACCGTATCTTGAACAGCATCAAGACCTTTGGCAATATCGTCTGCTTCCGCAATCTGCAAAAGCGGGTAGATGCGGCAATTTCGCTGTTTGGAGATAAAAATGCGGGTGGCATCGTTCTGCTGCGCAAATATGCGGACTATTACTACGGTTATATGGACGAGCAGGGAAAATACCATCAGGGTTATACAGACATGATCGATGACCTGACGCAGAAGTTCCCGCTGACAGAGCCGCAGATCGTCGGAGAGCAGAACCAGAAGGACTTTATCGTGCTGTTTGGCGCACTGCTGCGGATGCGGAACCTGCTGTCCTCCTTTGATGATTTCAAAGGCAACGAGATGATCTCGGAACGGGATTTACAGGACTATTTGGGCCGCTATCAGGATTTGCGGGACGAATGGCGTAACAAGAAGCACGATGAAACTAAAGAGGATATCACGGATGATGTGGTGTTCGAGGTGGAACTGATTCGGCAGGTCGAAATTAACATTGACTACATCCTGATGCTGGTCAAAAAGTACCATGATACCCATTGCGATGATAAAGAAGTGCTCATCACGATTCGCAAGGCGATTGATGCCAGCCCGGAACTGCGCAGCAAAAAGCAGTTGATTGAAACCTTTATTGCAGGGGTCAACGATGTGGATGACGTGATGACAGAGTGGAACACCTTTGTGTCCGAACAGCGGGAGAAAGAGCTTGCAAAGATCATCCAAGAGGAAAAGCTAAAGGAGCCGGAGACGCGCAAGTATCTGGCCAATGCGTTCCGTGATGGCGAGATCAAGACCATGGGCACCGATATTGACAAGCTGATGCCGCCTGTTTCACGCTTTGGCGGCGGTGGCCGTGCACAGAAGAAGCAGGGTGTAATCGATAAGTTGAAGAGCTTCTTTGATAAGTTCTTTGGGATTGGTGGAAGTTCATTTGAGGAGGGAAAACATGACTAAATGGTATAGAGGATAGTACTATAACGGTAACATCGATAATGGTGAGTAGAGAAAAATGGATATTTTTTCAACCAGAGAATTGGCAACGGCCGTTTGGACAGGAATAATATTGGTAGCCGTAGGAATGGCGATAGTCACTAATAAAAAGGCAAGGAAGAGTTTTATAGAAGTTCTGAAATGTTTCTTCGGCCGGAAGATAAGGATGCTGTGGGAAATATATTTCTTGTATATCGGGATAATTACATTCTTGTTTTCAAGATTGCCAATATGGGAAAGTATATATTTAAAAGATATTATTATTTGGACGTTTTTTTCGGGACTGACTATTTGCATAAATGCAGTTGCCGGCGAGGCTGATGAAAAGTATATACTTAAAGTTCTGAAAGACAATATTAGATTTACGATGGTTACAGAACTTTTATTAAGTACTTTTACATTTAGTTTTTGGGTTGAATTGATAATAATTCCGATAACAACAGTTATTGTGTTGTTCGATACAGTTGCAGAACATAAAAGTGATGCAATAGCAGTACATAAGCTATTGCAGGATGTGATAGCCTTTGCTGGACTATGTGTGATACTTCAAACAGTGAGAGTGGGAATTCTGGAATATCGAGAACTTAATGTGATAAATACATTAGTGAGTTTCTTTATTCCAATTGTCTATTTACTTCTTGTCACACCGCTAGAGTATGCATTTGAACTATATTCGAAATACGAAATGCTATTTATACAGATGCATTTTAAAGAGCCAAGCGATAAGATGGTCCAGAGAAAAAGACATTTGAAAGTGATAAAGGTGTGTGGATTGTCTGTTAAAAGAATTATGCTGTTTCAAAAGCAGTGCATACCACGAATGTATATTTCGATGCCGGATGTAGAATTTGATTTGTTGATAAGTCATTTGGAAGACAGAAGTTAATAAAGCTAAAAGCTTGAAAACATATAAGAAATCGTTTATAATACTCACAGAGATTCCGCTGGCTATGTGATACTATCCTGATACTAAAAAATCAGCAAGCCACATCTAGCACAGCAATCTCATGGAAAAGTGAACATTCAAGGATAGATTTGCTAAACAAATTTGTTTAGTGATGATCTGAACTTACCGAGCTCGAGTAATCCCTTATAGCACCAACACCCCAGAAGGTCCTTCAAAAACGAAACCTTCCGGGGTGTTTTTATCTTCCAGCACGATCAAACAAGCCGTAACATTCAAAGTGGTTCCTATATCAGCGCAAACTCTAAGCATTTTGACCGTAGCATTTTACACAAAAAAAGCCCGAAACCCCTTCCTTCTCCGCCCACAGGGGAGTATAATAGAATCTGTTGTTTGCAAAATAGGAAAGGGGAAGTATCAACTATGGAATCGAAGCAGAGGCTTTTGGAGCCGCAGCTCGTCCAAACGGGAAGGGCAGATCAGTTCAGCCGCAAGGTGTTCTGCGATGGAATGCGGGACGGTGTGCCCATTGCGCTGGGCTACTTTGCGGTATCGTTTTCGCTGGGCATCGCGGCGCGCAAGGCGGGCTTTACGCCGTTTCAGGGGTTTCTTGTCAGCCTGCTGAACAATGCCTCCGCAGGAGAATATGCCGCATTTGCGCTGATCATGGCAAACGCCACCTATTTTGAGGTGGCGGTCATCACCCTGATCGCTAATGCACGGTATCTACTGATGAGCTGCGCACTGGCACAGCGCTTTGCGCCGGAAACGCCCTTCTGGCATCGGCTGCTCATCGGCTACGACGTCACGGACGAGCTGTTTGGCATTACCATCGCCCGCCCGGGCAGCCTGAACCCGTACTATACCTATGGAGCCATCCTGCTGGCGGCACCGGCTTGGGCTTCCGGTACGGCGCTGGGCATTATAGCGGGCAACCTGCTGCCGCTGCGGGTGGTCAGTGCCCTGAGTGTGGCGCTGTACGGAATGTTTTTAGCCATCATTATCCCGCCGGCTCGCAAAGACCGGGTCGTTGCCGTACTGGTTATCATCAGCTTTGCGCTGAGCTTTCTGTGCAGCTATCTGCCGGGCATCTCGGCGCTCTCCGAGGGTACCCGCACCATTCTTTTAACGGTGGCGATCTCCGGCGCAGCAGCGGTGCTGTTCCCGGTCAGGCAGGAGGAAAACGAAGATGACGCATAACAATTATATCTATATTGCGGTCATGGCGCTGGTATCTTATGCCATCCGCATTCTGCCGCTGACGCTGATCCGCAAGCCTATCAAAAATCGCTTTATCCAGTCGTTTTTGTACTATGTGCCCTATGTGACGCTGGCTGTGATGACCTTCCCGGCCATCATTCAGGCAACGCAGAGCCCGGCAGCAGGTGCTGTTGCACTGGTAGTCGGCATTGCCGCCGCATGGTTTGGCGCAAGTCTGTTTCAGGTGGCTGCGGGCTGCTGTGCCGTGGTGTTCGTGCTGGAATTTTTCATCTGAAATCTTATAATAGGAGAACAAAATGAAGAAGATCCTTGTAACCGGTGCAGGCGGCTTTGTGGGCTCCCGTGTGATGCAGCAATGGGCGGGGCGGTACGATCTATGCACTTTTCCCAAAGGCTTTCTGACAGTGGCAGGGGAGGATGCCGTGCGGCAGGCTGTTTTGCAGCAGCGCCCGGATGTCATTCTGCATACCGCAGCTATTTCGGATACCGGTTACTGCGCCGACCACCCGGAGCAGGCTTACCGCGCCAATGTGGAGCTGCCGGTCTGGCTTGCCCGTGCCGCAGCGGAAACAGACGCAAAGCTGGTGGCTTTCAGCTCGGATCAGGTCTATGCCGGTGTAGAGCAGTCCGGTCCACTGCCGGAAACCATTCCGTTACAGCCTGCCAATGTGTATGGGCAGGGCAAGCTGGAAATGGAGCAGCGGGTGCAGGCGCTCTGCCCGGGTGCCGTATTGCTGCGCGCCACATGGATGTACGACCTGCCGGGCTACCAGCTGCCCATCCGAGGCAATCTACCACTGAACCTTTTGCGTGCCGCACAGCGGGGGGAATCCGTCCGCTTTTCTGTCCGGGACTTCCGGGGCATCACCTACGTCCGGCAGGCGGTAGCACTGCTGGAAGCTGCCCTGACCCTGCCCGGCGGGATCTATAACTTTGGCAGTGAAAACGCTGAAAACATGGTACTGACCGCCCGGCAGTTTGCTGAGACACTGGGGATCATGGTCGATATTCAGGAAGCTGACTGGGCACGGAATCTTGCGATGGATTGCAGCAAGCTGCGGGCGCAGGGCATCGTATTTGACACCACACAGGCAGGGCTGACGCGCTGTTTGCGGGATTATGGACTGCTCTGACCGCAGAAACAAAAATTTTTCCGTATCGCACAAAAAACAGAGAAAAGCACGAAAAAAGCAGGGGATTCTGTATGATGCCAGCCGAATCAGGCTGGACAAATCATGCGGAAGTCCTGCTTTTTTGCTTGTCTGCCGGAGAAAAGTTCACTTGTGGGATGCAGCAATTTTTCATACAAAAGTCATACTTATTTTACATCTTATCTGCATTTTGCTATAATATTTTCGCTTTTTTTGCAAAGCATCCGAACCGCATAAACCTTTAAAACCTTGAGGAGAGTGGATTTTTTGAAGGAAGTCAAGCTTGAAGAAGCGGCTTATCAGTTTGAAGCCAAAATGTCTCTGCGGCAGGCGATCCCGCTGGGCTTGCAGCACGTCTGCGCCATGTTCGTGGGCAACCTGACCCCGCTGCTGATCATCACCAGCGCCTGTGGCATTGCAGGCGGCGAGTTTGCAGACCTGCAGGTCACCCTGCTGCAGAGTGCCATGTTCGTGGCAGGTATCGTCACGCTGGTGCAGCTGTTCACCATCGGACCCGTGGGCGGTGCAGTGCCTATCATCATGGGTACCAGTTCCGGCTTTATCGGCGTGTTCAACAGCGTTGTTGGCACGATGGGCGGCGGTGTGCTGGCCTATGGCGCGATCATGGGCGCATCCATCATCGGCGGTATTTTTGAAAGCGTGCTGGGCTTCTTCCTGAAGCCGCTGCGCAGGTTCTTCCCGCCGGTGGTCACCGGCACGGTGGTGCTTTCCATCGGTCTTTCGCTGATCTCGGTGGGTATCAACTCCTTCGGCGGCGGCAACAAGGCCAAGGACTTCGGCTCTGTGGAGAACCTGCTTCTGGCACTGTTCGTGCTGGTGGTCATCCTGTTCTTCAAGCATTGGACTACCGGCTTCCTTAGCTCCTCTGCCATCCTCATCGGCATTCTGGCCGGTTATGTGGTTGCTTTCATTATGGGTCTGGTGCTGCCCACCACCGGCGTGACTGCTGATGGTGTAGAGTTCACCAAGGCATGGGTGCTCAACTGGAACAAGGTGGCACAGGCCTCCTGGTTCGCAGTACCCAAGCTGATGCCGGTCAAGGTGGTATTCGATGCCCGTGCAATCCTGCCGGTGCTGATCATGTTCATCGTTACCGCAGTGGAGACTGTGGGCGATATCTCCGGCGTGATGGAGGGCGGCATGAACCGTGAGCCCTCTGATAAAGAGCTGTCCGGCGGCGTCATCTGCGATGGCCTCGGCTCCACCTTTGCCGCACTGTTCGGCGTGCTGCCCAATACCTCCTTCAGCCAGAACGTGGGTCTGGTGGCCATGACCAAGGTGGTCAACCGTATGGCACTGGCCTCCGGTGCCGTTTTCCTGATCCTCTGCGGCCTGATCCCCAAGCTGGGCGCGCTGATTTCCATCATGCCGCAGGCCGTTCTGGGCGGTGCTGCCGTTATGATGTTCTCTTCCATCGTGGTCAGCGGCATCCAGCTGATCACCAAGGAAAAGATGACTCCGCGCCACCTGACCATCGTGTCCGTGGCACTGGGCGTGGGCTACGGCATGGGTGCCAACAGCGGCATTCTGGCACAGGCTCCGCAGGCCTTCCAGCTGATCTGTGGCGAGTCCGGCATTGTTCCGGCCGCCTTTGTGGCAATTCTGCTGAACGTGCTGCTGCCCAAGAACGATATGGCAGAATAAATTTTAACTTTTTTGCCGGGCAAGGGCTTCCAGCTGCTGCAACACCTCCGGGGTGTCTGCATCCAGCAGCTCTGCGCTGTCCGCAATGCAGACCGTGCGCACCTGCGCAGGGTACTTTTTAAGCAGTATGTTGCCGCCTTTATTTTCCGGCAGGGTGAGCAGTTCCGGAAAGAAACTGCTTCCAAACAGAACGGGACTTCCAACAAGCGGCGCCGGGTCGTTTTCGGCCACGGCACCCAGACGGAAGATCTCCCGTTCTGTTTCTTTTTGCCATTCTGCCGGGGAGGGCTGCTCACGGCAGAAAAGAGCGGTCATGGCTTCTACTGTCTCCCGGCGCAGCAGTGGCTGATCCCCGGGCAGAAACATACAGCCGCTAAGCTCCGGCAGCTGCTCCAGCAGCGCTGAAAGCCCCAGCCGAACGGTATCGTTGCGGCCGGGCAGGCTGTGCAGCAGCACCGGGACGCCCTGCGCCCTGCACAGTGCCTGCACCTCCTCCGAGCGGGTCACCACGATGCGGGCGGAGATACTAGGTGCAGCGGTAGCGGCAAAGGCCCGGCAGAGCATGGGCTGCCCGCAAAAATCTGCCAGCAGCTTGTTTGCACCAAACCGGCGGCTCAGCCCGGAAGCCATGATCACACAGCCGACTGTAAGCGACTTTTTCATACAAATACACCCCTTCAGCAGCATTTTATAATAGTATTATACCGAAAGCTGTGCTAAAATAAAAGCAGAGATATCGCAGTGATAGAAAAGAGAGGTACTGCACATGATGACGATCCGAGAATACAAGCGGGCAGAAAGTCTGGAGGAGGCGTGGCAGCTGAACCAGAAAAAACAGAACCGCATTTTGGGCGGCATGATCTGGCTGAAGATGGAAACCATCAATGTCGGCACCGCCATCGACCTTTCCGGTCTGGGACTGGATACCATTGAGGAGAACGAGGAGGGCTTTTCCATCGGCGCTATGGTCACCCTGCGCCAGCTGGAACAGCACCCGGGGCTTGCCGCCTACACCCACGGCGCTATGCGGGAGGCTGTGCGCCATATCGTGGGCGTGCAGCTGCGCAATCTGGCTACTGTGGGCGGCAGCATTTACAGCCGGTTCGGCTTTTCGGACGTGCTGACCATGTTCCTTGCCATGGACTGTGATGTAGAACTGTACAAAGGCGGCATCCTGCCTTTGCAGGAATATGCCCAGCGCCCCTACGACCGGGACATTCTGGTGCGGCTGATCGTAAAAAAGACACCGATGCAGCTTTATTACCAGTCGGTGCGCAACAGCCAGACCGATATCCCGGTGCTGACCTGTGCCGCCGCCCGGATGGAGACCGGAGATTACCGCATCGTGATTGGTGCGCGTCCGCTGCGCGCCGTGCGGTTCGAACTCCCGGCAGAGCCTGCCCTTGCGGCAGAACAGCTTGCCGCACAGTTTGCCGAAGGCGTAAAAGCGCAGATCGTTACCGGCTCCAATATGCGCGGCAGCGCCGAATACCGCAGGCATCTGGCAGGCGTGCTGACAAAGCGCGCAGTGCTGGAGCTGGAACAGCGTAAAATGCAGGAGGAAAAGTAAATGCAGATCACACTTACCTTGAACGGCATCCGGGTGTCCGAGGAGATCGCTCCGGATATGCTTTTGATCGATTTTGTCCGTGCACACGGCTGCAAGAGCGTCAAGCGCGGCTGCGAAACTTCCAACTGCGGTCTGTGCACCGTGTTTATGGACGATGAGCCTGTGCTGTCCTGCTCCGTGCTGGCAGCCCGCGCCGATGGGCACAAGATCACTACGCTGGAGGGCTTGCAGGAAGAGGCTGCCGAGTTTGGTGCCTTTATTGCAGATCAGGGTGCAGAACAGTGTGGTTTCTGCAACCCGGGCTTTATTATGAATGCACTGGCTCTGTTCCGGGAGCAACCGTACCCCACTGAAGAGCAGGTGAAGGAATACCTTGCCGGAAACCTGTGCCGCTGCTCCGGCTACGAAGGCCAGCTGCGCGGCATTATGAGCTTTCTGGCATGGAAAAAGCAGAAGGAGGGCGTACAGTGAAAACCGTCAACAAACCATTCCGCAAAAAAGACGCGATGCAGCTGGTTACCGGCCAGCCTGTCTATATGGATGATATCATCCCGCAGGACTGCCTGATCGTCAAGCTGCTGCGCTCGCCCCATGCAAACGCCATCGTCCGCAGCATCAACACCGCCGTTGCCAAAAAAGTGCCCGGCATCGAGGCTGTCTTTACCTGGGAGGATGTGCCGCAGGATGCTCGCCGTTATACGCAGGCCGGCCAGACCTACCCGGAGGCCAGCCCCTACGACCGTCTGCTGATCGATCGCCACGTCCGCTTTGTGGGAGACGTGGTGGCCATCGTAGCCGGTAAGGATGAAAAGTGCGTGGACAAGGCACTCAAGCTCATTAAAGTGGATTATGAGGTGCTGGAAGCCGTGCTGGATTTCCACACCGCAAAGGATAATCCTATCCTTGTGCACCCGGAGGATAACTGGGAAAGCCTTGCTCCCGTGGGCGCCGACAACAAGCGCAACCTCTGCGCACATGATGAATGCGGCAACGGTGATATCGACGCTGTGCTGGCCGGGTGCGATGTGGTCATCGACCATGTGTACCACACCAAGGCCTGCCAGCAGGCCATGATGGAGACCTTCCGCACCTATTGTTCCATTGATACTTATGGGCGGCTGAATGTGCTCAGCTCTACCCAGATCGTGTTCCACGCCCGCCGCAACATTGCCAATGCACTGCACATTCCCAAATCCATGGTGCGTGTCTCTAAGCCCCGCATCGGCGGCGGCTTTGGTGCAAAACAGACCGCTGTCAGCGAGGTTTACCCGGCCTTTGTGACTTGGATGACCAAAAAGCCTTCCAAGCTCATCTTCAGCCGTGTGGAAAGCCAGACGGCTTCCTCGCCGCGCCACGAGATGGAGATGCACGTCCGTCTGGGTGCGACCAAGGACGGCATCGTGAAGGGCATTGACCTCTACACGCTGTCCAACACCGGCGCTTACGGCGAGCACGGCCCCACTACCGTGGGTCTGTCCGGTCATAAGTCCATTCCGCTGTACGGCAAGGCCGAAGCCTTCCGCTTTGTCAGTGATGTGGTATATACCAACCACATGTCTGCCGGTGCATACCGTGGCTACGGCGCTACACAGGGTCTGTTTGCGGTGGAATCTGCCGTCAACGAGCTGGCGCACAAGCTGAACATGGACCCCATTGCATTGCGTCTGAAGAACACCGTGCAGGAGGGCGATGTGATGCCCGCCTACTACGGCGCAGTAAATACCAGCTGTGCGCTGGACCGGTGCGTGCTCAAAGTGCGTGAGATGATCGACTGGGCGCACAAGTATCCCGCCCGGGATATGGGCAACGGCAAGATCCGTGCCGTAGGCATGGGTATGGCCATGCAGGGCTCCGGCATTTCCGGCATGGACGTGGGCAGTGCTACCCTCAAACTGAACGATGACGGCTTTTATACCCTTATGATCGGTGCTGCCGATATGGGCACCGGCTGCGATACTACGCTGGCGCAGATCGCTGCCGAGGTTCTGGACTGCCCGCTGGATAATATTACCGTCTTTGGTGCGGATACGGATTCTTCCCCTTACGATTCCGGCTCCTACGCCTCCAGCACCACCTATGTCACCGGTAAGGCTACCGAAAAGTGCGCCATGAAGCTGCGGGAACAGATCTGCAAGTTGGGCGCAGAGCTGCTGGACTGCCCGGCGGATGCCGTGGAGTTTGACGGTAAGGTCGTGTTTGAGAGCGCCGACCCCACCCGCCAAAAGACCCTGTCCGAGATCGCCTTTGCTTCCCAGTTTGGCCATAAGATCCCGCTGGAATTTACCGAGACCCATACCTCGCCTTTGTCGCCGCCGCCGTATATGGTCGGTGCTGCCGAGGTGGAAGTGGACACCGAGACCGGCGAGGTGAAAGTGCTGGAATTTGACGCCTGCGTGGACTGCGGCACCCCCATCAACCCCAACCTGACCCGTGTGCAGGCAGAGGGCGGTATTTTGCAGGGCATCGGTATGACCCTGACCGAGAACATCACCTACGACAGAAACGGCTACCCGGAAGAGAACTCTCTGTTCCAGTACAAGATTCCTGCCCGCAACGATATCGGCCATATCCATGTGGAGTTTGAGAATAGCTACGAGCCCAACGGCCCCTTTGGCGCAAAGTCCATCGGTGAGGTGGTCATCAATACGCCGCTGCCCGCCATCTCGGACGCCATCTACAACGCCATCGGCACCCGCTTCTACGAACTGCCCATTACCCCGGAGCAGATTGCCATGGCAGTTGCAGCCAAGCACTAAAAGCAGATGCTGAACGAAAAAGAGCTTCCGTTTCTGGCAGAGAAAGGACATAGCGTTTCTCTGGTAGGTGGCGGGGGAAAAACGACCCTACTGTATGCCATGGCAGACCACTGTGCCCGCAAGGGATGGCAGGTGCTTGTGACTACCACCACCCACATCCGGCAACCGGCAGCCTGCTATGCACCGGATGACGCAGCGCTTACCGCCTTATGGCAAGCGGGTCACTATGCAGTGATCGGAACCCCGGCAGAAAACGGGAAGCTGACTTTGCCGCAGCCGCAGCTTTTGCGCCGGATGGCACAGGCGGATGCGGTGTTTATAGAAGCAGACGGGGCAAAGCACCGCCCCTGCAAGCTCCCGGCAGCGCACGAGCCGGTGCTGCTGTCGCAAAGCGATATCGTTTTGGCGGTAGCAGGACTTTCGGCGCTGGATAGGCCCTTGCGGGAGGTCTGCTTCCGTTATGATACCATCCGTCCGCAGTTTTTAGCGGCTGCGCCGGATGCGCCTCTTACGCCCCCTGTGCTGGCACAGCTGCTTGCAAGCGCGCAGGGCGGCCGCAAGGCGGTGGGTGACCGGCAGTTTTACGCTGTGCTCAATCAGGCTGATACGTCAGAATTGCGCCAGCAGGGCATACAAATACAACAGCTTTTGCGTCAGCAGGGCATACCGTGCGTGCTGACGCATTTCAAAGAGGAAGAACGCGCATGAGCATGGAAGATAAGATCGTATTCTGTACCGGGGGCGGCTGCACCGCAAAGCTGGGTGCCGGGGTGCTGAGCCGTATTCTGGAAAAGCTGCCCCGGGGCGAAAAAGACCCGGATCTTCTGGTCGGCTACGACAGCCGGGATGATGCCGCAGTCTACCGCATTACGGACAACATTGCACTGGTGCAGACTGTGGACTTTTTTCCGCCGATGGTGGACGACCCCTATACCTTTGGGCAAATCGCTGCCACAAACGCCCTGAGCGATGTCTACGCCATGGGCGGCGAGGTGAAGACCGCACTGAATCTGGTCTGCTTCCCGGAGGATATGGATTTGAACGTGCTGGGCGAGATCTTGCGCGGCGGTGCTGAAAAGGTGGCAGAAGCCGGCGGCAGTCTTGCAGGCGGGCACTCCATTGCAGACAGCGGGGTGAAATACGGTCTTTCTGTAACTGGCCTTGTAGATCCGCACCGGATGTATACGAACGACACCGGTATGCCGGGCGACAAGCTGGTATTAACCAAGGCTTTGGGTGTGGGGCTGCTGTGCACGGCAAACCGTGTGGGCGAAGCCGCCCCGGAGGAGATGGAAGCCGCCATTCGCTCCATGACCACTCTGAACAAAACAGCGGCAGAGATCAGCCGCAAATACCGCGTCCATGCCGCTACGGATGTGACCGGCTTCAGCTTTCTCGGCCATCTGCATGAAATGATGGGCGGCAAACTTTCCTGCGTCATCCATGCAAATGCCGTGCCAGTGCTGCCGGGTGCCCAAAAAGCAGCCGATGCGTTTTTGTACACCGCCGCCGGGCAGCGCAACCGCAACCATACCGGGCCGTTCGTTCGGTTTAAAAACGTAAGCTTTGCCATGGAGGAAGTCCTGTTCGACCCGCAGACTTCCGGCGGACTGCTACTGGCGGTAGACCCGGCGGATGCCGCGGCACTAGAACAGGCGTTGCGCGCCGCAGGGCTGTCGGCAAGCATCGTTGGAGAGATCCTGCCGAAGCAGAAAATTGAGATCACCGTAACAGACAAATGAGAGGAGTAATCAACATGGCTGAATTTATCAAAGTGGATGCACTAGGCGATGCCTGCCCGCTGCCTGTCGTCAAAGCGAAAAAGGCCATTTCCGAGCTGCAGGGCGCAGGACAGGTGGAGGTACTTGTGGACAACGAGATCGCTGTGCAAAACCTGACCAAGATGGCACAGCAGAAGGGATATCAGTACAGCGCTGAAAAGCTGGAAGAGCGCAAATACCGTGTGCTGTTCACGCTGGGCGAAGTAGTAAGCGCCCCAGCAGAAGATGCTTCTGTCTGCACCCCCGATGCCCGCACCGATACGGTGGTTGCGATTGCCTCTGCCACGATGGGCGAAGGCAGCGAGGAGTTGGGTAAGACCCTGCTCAAGGCCTTTGTATTTGCACTGACCCAGCAGGACAAGCTGCCCAAGACCATTCTGTTCTATAACGGCGGCGCGGCGCTGACCTGTGAAGGCTCTGCCATGCTGGAGGATCTCAAGGAACTGGAGGCACAGGGCGTGGAAATCCTGACCTGCGGTACCTGCCTGAACTTTTACGGCCTTACCGAGAAGCTGGCTGTGGGCAGCGTGACCAATATGTACACCATTGCCGAAAAGCTGACACAGGCCGGAAACGTGGTAAAACCGTGATCTATCTAGACAACGCGGCCACCACTCTGCATAAACCACCGCAGGTGGAACAGGCTATTCTGGAGGCACTGCACACGGCAGGCAACTCCGGGCGCGGCGCACACGAGCCCACCCTTCACGCCGCACGCATCGTGCTGGACACCCGTCTGGCGCTGGCAGAACTTTTCCATGCGCCAGACCCTTCCTGCATTGCTTTTGCCGCCAATGCGACCATGGCACTGAACACGGTGCTGAACGGTGTGCTGCATCCGGGGGATCATGTCATCACAACGGTATGCGAGCATAACTCCGTTCTGCGCCCGCTATACCGGTTGCGGGCGCAGGGAGTAGAGGTTTCCTATACCGGGGTGGATGACGCTGCACGGCTTTGTTATGACCAGTGGGAAGCGTTGCTGCGTCCCACGACTCTGGCACTGGTGGTGACAGGGGCTTCCAACGTGACCGGCAATGGCATCGACCTTGCCCGCGCAGCGGATTTTGCCCACCGGCACGGTCTGCTGCTGATCGTGGATGCAGCCCAGACTGCCGGTGCGCAGCCCATTGATGTACAGCAGCTGGGCATTGATGCTCTCTGCTTTACCGGGCACAAAGCTCTGCTGGGACCGCAGGGCACCGGCGGAGCTTATGTGCGCCCCGGATTACAAATTGCGCCGCTCCTTGTTGGCGGCAGCGGCGTGCACAGCTTTGACGAAATGCACCCCTTGCAGATGCCCACCGCACTGGAGGCTGGCACGCTGAACGTGCACGGCCTTGCGGGGCTTTGCGCCGGTGTGCGCTGGCTGCTGGAGCAGGGCGTAGAAAGCCTTGCTGCCCGGGAAAACGCCCTTGCCCGCCTGTTTTATGAGCAGGTTCGTACTGCACCGGGCGTAACAGTATACGGTGATATGACCATGCAGCCCCGCGCACCCATTGTGGCACTGAACATCGCACTGGAGGATTCTGCCCGGGTGGCAGATATTTTGTGGGAAGACTACGGCATCTGCGTGCGTGCTGGGGCGCACTGCGCTCCGCTGATGCACAAGGCCCTTGGCACGGCCGAGCAGGGCGTGGTACGGTTCAGCTTTTCCCATTTCAATACGGAGCAGGAGGTACAGCAGGCAGCGCAGGCAGTTTGCGCACTTGCCCGGGAGATTTTATGCGAGTAAAACGAAGCTATATCGTGCTTTCCTTCCGTACTACCTTAGAGGCTATGGAGTGGGAAAAGCAATGCCATGCCCGGCAGGTGCCCGGACGGCTGATCCCGCTGCCGCGTGAGATCTCGGCAGGGTGCGGACTTGCATGGCGTATGCTGCCGGAGGACTGGCAAAGCTGGCAGGCAGAACTGGATCAGACACAGTTTGATAAGGTAACACCTGTGGAGCAATAATTAAGGGAGAGAAACACCAATGAACAGACAAACGCTTGCAGACGTTCTGCAAAGTACAAGCCAGACCGGCAGCTATACGCTGGCTACCGTGCTGGAAGGCGTAGAGGCAGGCAGTCAGCTGCTGCTGCGGGACGGAGACGACCTGTGGCAGACCCAGAGCGCTGGGCTTCTGCAACGTCAGCTTGCCGTCCTGCAGGCCTGTACCGCTACGGGCTTTCTTACACTGGAAGGTCAGCGGGTATTTGCTGAGCGCTTTGGTGCGGTGCCGCAGCTGGTGGTCTGCGGCGGCGGTCATGTTGCTGCTGCCCTTGTAAAGCAGGCAAAGCTTCTCGGCATGCCAGTGCTTGCCATAGATGATCGGGAGGAATTTGCTCAGCAGCTGCGCGCCGCCGGAGCGGATACCGTGCTCTGCGCTCCCTTTGCGCAGGCGCTTCAGGGTGTGCCCGGCGGGGCGGAGACCTATTTTGCGGTGCTGACCCGCTCCCACGTCTTTGATCTGGACTGCCTTACCCGGATTCTGCAAAAGCCTGCGGCCTATGTGGGCATGATGGGCAGCCGAGGCCGTGCCGCATTGGTGCGCCGTCAGCTGTTGGAGAACGGTCTGGACAGCCAGCGGATCGATGCACTCTGCGCACCCATCGGCCTTGCCATTGGCGCACAGACGGCTGCGGAGATCGCGCTTTCCATTCTGGCGCAGATCGTGCAGGTCAAAAATGCCCGCCCCCAGACCGAGGGCTATTCCATCGCATTGCTGGATGCGATGGTGCAGGCAGAAAAAGCCCATACCCCGGCGGTATTGGCTACTATTATTGCGCGGCACGGCTCCACCCCGCGGGATGTGGGCGCAAAAATGCTCGTTCTGCCCGATGGCAGTATAGTGGGCAGTGTGGGCGGCGGCATTATGGAGCATTACACTGTACAGGCGGCTCAGAAGCTGTTAGCACAGGCTGTGCCCGCCCTGCAATGCCTGCAGCTTTCGGCTGACGGCAAAAACGAGGATGCGGCTGTTGCTGCCTGCGGCGGCTCCATGGAGGTGCTGTTGCAGACACTCTGCCCCGGGGAGGAAATGAGATGAAAAAGGACGCCCTAATTATCGTGCGCGGCGGCGGCGACCTTGCCACCGGTACCATCCACCGGTTGTGTAGCGCCGGGCTGCGAGTGCTGGTATTGGAAACGACACAGCCCGCAGCCATCCGCCGTCAGGTAGCTCTGTGTGAAGCAGTGTATGAAGGCGAAGCCACTGTTGAGGGTCTGCGCGCCGTCCGCATTGAAGCGTTGGAGCAGGCACAGTCCGTCTGGGCGCAGGGCGCTGTTCCGGTGCTCGTTGACCCAGAGGGAGCCTGTATTGCCCGGGCAAAGCCGGAGGTCGTAGTGGATGCCATTCTGGCTAAGCGCAACCTTGGTACCCGCCGGGATATGGCACCGCTGACCATCGCCCTTGGCCCCGGCTTTGTAGCCGGGCAGGACGTGGACGCCGTAGTGGAGACTAAGCGCGGCCACCGGCTTGGCCGGATCATCCGGGAGGGGAGTGCTATCCCCAATACCGGCATCCCCGGCATTATTGGCGGGTACGGTGCAGAGCGGGTGATCCATGCACAGGCCGCCGGCGTTTTTATGAATGGGCGTAAAATCGGTGATTTTGTGGAGAAGGGCGAGACTATCGCCACTATCCGCACCCCAGAAGGAGCTGATATCCCGGTCACAGCACAGATCCCCGGTATTCTGCGCGGATTGCTGCGCAGCGGCTATCCGGTTACGCCGGGCTTTAAGATCGCGGATATCGACCCCCGGCGGGAGGAGCTTTCCAACTGCTTCCTGATCTCGGATAAATCCCGTTGCATCGCCGGTAGTGTATTGGAACTTGTCTGTGCGCAGGTGTGGCAGTAAAGCCTATATAACAAAAATACCCCCTGCCGTTTTGCAAAAAAGGCTGCAAATACGGCAGGGGGGTTATGGTTTTATGTTAATTGCGGTAGCAGCGATCCTGCCCCACAAGCCAGTTTTCGCACAGACGCTGGGCTTCCTCTAAGCTGCGGCTCTCGCAGTCGAAGAAGGCACCGCGCATAGAGCGGTAGGAGTAGTGTACCTTAGGAACACCGTTGCCATCCTTGAAGCGCTCGTATCGTTCTTCACCGGGCATCAGAAAAAGCTGTTCCATGGTTCCTTCTCCTTTGTGTTCAAGCAGTCCAAACGGCCGCCGGGCGGCGGCACACAACGCTTGCTATTGTATCACGATGGAGAACAGTTTGCTATGGTCTTTTTATCCAAAGATACGCCGCTTTTTTCTCTGCGGTTGTGGCGAAGAAGGGATTGACAAATCATTCGTGCAAACTGCGTTCCTTTTCCAGCGCTACTTTCATGCCGTGGATACGTCCCAGTGCATAGGAGAGCATTGCTGCGCACAACAGGTTCAGCCAGCCGTAGCGAGCCTGATTCAGAGAGTTCATTATGCCAAGAATCAGGTTTGCCAGACAGATCAGGGAAAGCATCCGATTGATTCGGCTCAGATGCGTCAGACGGGAGTCGATATCTGAGAGCAGCTCAAAGCTGCCAAGCTCCGCTTTCCGACGGAAGTACACCCAGTTGACGCAGCCGCCGATATATTCTGCACCCAGTTCCTTTACAAAGGCGTGGTAATCACTGCTGGGGTTCATCTCCAAGCGGATGATATACTCGCCCGGTTCACAGCGCACAAAAGTATAAAAGGAAAACCCGGTATTGTCCAGTACCCAGCCCTCCTGTGCCATCTCGTTCAGCCAGCGCTCTTCTTTTTCAAAATCCCACACAAAGAAAAGCTTGAAAACGGTTTTCTTTTCCTTCATAAGGCTTCCTCCTTCAGGATGCTCTCACCATTTGCCACAAGCTGCTGCAAGCGGGCAAGCTCGTGCTTTAAAATCTGTACGCCCTCTGCGGTAAGCTGGTATTCCTTTTTGCGGCTGCCGCTCTCAGCGGGCAGGGGACGGATCCAGCCTTTTTCACACAGGGAGGTCAATGCGCCGTACAGCGTCCCGGCGGCAAGATGAACTCTGCCCCCGGAAAGCTGCTCCGTCTGCTGCATGATGCCATAACCGTGCTGCGGATGGTAAAGAGACAACAGGATATAATAGGTCGATTCGGTCAGTGCAAGGTTTTCCATACTGAAACACTCCATGGATTCTATCGGACGTCTTTATATCGCTAGCCGATATATTACGCTTAAAGTATATCGTCTCCCGATATACTTTGTCAAGCGTTTTCTGAAAAAAGTCATCAAAAAGCTTTAAAACACGGTTCGTATGGAAAAACCGATGGAACGCGGGAAAATATTTTGTGCACTTTTCATAGTTTTCTTCTGAAGATTTTGGTGGTACAATATAGTCATCAAATTCTGCAATTCGGGAGGAGCTCCATGGCGGAAAAGTGTATTGAATTGGATAGTGTAGAGATCGCAGCGGCTGTTTTTGGCAACTGTGACCGGAATATTCGCTTATTGGAAAAAGAGTTTTCTGTTACCGCTGTCTGCCGCGGCACACAGCTTCGCATTTCCGGCGAGCCTGCCAATGTGGCGGCAGCGAACCGCGCCGTGGAGGGAATGCTTCTTCTGATCGAGAACCGCACCCCGCTGGAAGATCAGACTGTGCACTACTGCATCAGTCTGGCACACGATGGCGCAGAGAAGCGGGTAAAGGAACTGACCGAGGACTTTGTTACCGTCACGGTCAAGGGACGCCCGATCCGCCCCAAAACGCTGGGACAGAAGGAATACCTGAGCGCCATCCGCTCCAATGCCATTACCTTCGGTGTCGGCCCGGCGGGTACCGGCAAGACCTATCTGGCCGTTGCCATGGCGGTGAAAGCCTTTAAGGCCAAGGAAGTATCCCGCATCATCTTGACCCGCCCGGCGGTGGAAGCGGGCGAGAAGCTTGGCTTTCTGCCCGGTGACCTGCAGCAGAAGGTAGACCCCTATCTGCGGCCGCTGTACGACGGCCTGTTTGATATGCTGGGCGCAGAGACCTACGAGCGTCTGGTGGAAAAGCAGATCATTGAGGTCGCCCCGCTGGCTTATATGCGCGGGCGCACACTGGATGATTCCTTTATCATTCTGGACGAGGCGCAGAACACCACCCCGGAGCAGATGAAAATGTTCCTTACCCGTATGGGTGTGGGCTCTAAGGTAGTCGTTACCGGCGATGTAACTCAGATCGATCTGCCGGGCAGCACCCGCAGCGGTCTGGTGGACGCGCTGAAGGTGCTGAAGGATGTGAACGGCATTGCACAATGCTACTTTACCGATAAAGACGTTGTGCGTCACCGGTTGGTGCAGGAGATCGTAAAGGCTTACGAACGTGCCGCCCATCCGGCTGCCGATGCGAAAAATAAAGAAAACAATAAGAATTTTAAATAAATCCCTGAAAGGAGTGGACCGATATGTCCAATAAAGTTTTGATCACCAACTCCCAGAAAGCTGTTAAGGTGCCCTCCGGGCTCCGCATTCTGATCCGCCGTGCCTGCAATGCCGTGCTGGAATATGAGCATTTCGACCGTCCCGCCGAGATCAGCGTTACCTTTGTGGACAACGCTGCCATTGCCGAGCTGAACAACCAGTACCGCAATAAGCCCATGCCTACTGATGTGCTGAGCTTTCCTCTGGGTGAGAACGGCAAGTATGATATCGACGAGAACAACGGCTGCATGATGCTGGGCGATATCGTCATCAGCATGGAGCGCGCCATGGAGCAGGCCAATCTGTATGGGCATCCGCTGCAGCGGGAGGTAGCCTTTTTGACCGTTCACTCCATGCTGCATCTGCTGGGCTACGACCACGAAAACGGCGGTTTGGAAGCCATGCGTATGCGCGAAAAGGAAGAGGCTGTGCTGCTGCAGCTGGGTCTGCCCCGCACGGTCAGCTATACGGAATGATATCCCAGAACATAAAAACAAGACAGGAGTTCGCTTTGAGTACTACAACACCCGTTCAGGAGCATTACGACACCTCCTCTGTATTCGTTGCTGTCATCGGACGGCCGAACGTGGGCAAATCCAGCCTGACGAACCTCTTGGTCGGCGAGAAAGTGGCTATCGTCACCTCTAAGCCTCAGACCACCCGCACCCGCATTACCGGCGTGATCACCCGGGGGCCGCTGCAGTATGTGCTGCTGGACACCCCCGGTGTACACAAGGCGCACAACAAGCTGGGCAAGCGCATGGATAAGACTGCCAGCGATTCCATTGCGGATGTGGATGTTTCCATGATGCTGTTCGAGCCTTACGGCGCGCTGAACGAATCTGAGATGGCACTTGTGGAGGCGCTGCACCGCAGCGGCCCGGCCATTGCCGTCATTAATAAGACCGACCTTGTTAAAGAACCTGCCGATTTGGAAACCCGCAAGGCAGAGCTGAAGGCTCTGGGCGTGTTCGATGAGATCTATACCATCAGTGTGCGCAACAAGGAAGGCAGCGAGGAACTGTTCGATGCTTTGAGCCGCTACGCTGTGGAAGGTCCCCATTACTTTGACGATGACGCCTATACCGATATGCCGGAAAAAGAATTGGTGGCTGAGGTCATCCGCGAAAAGGCACTGCTCTTTATGCGGGACGAGATTCCGCACGGCATTGCAGTGGTGGTGGAGCGCTTCAAGGAGCGCCCGGGCACAGACCTGATCGACATTGATGTGAACATTTACTGCGAGCGGGAGAGCCACAAAGGCATGGTCATCGGTAAGGGCGGTGCCATGCTTAAAAAGATCGCCAGCGCTGCCCGTGCCGACTGCGAGGAGTTTCTGGGCTGCCGGGTTAATCTGCAGTGCTGGGTCAAGGTAAAATCCGACTGGCGGGATAACGAATTTTTGCTGAATAACTTCGGCTTTAAGCAGAATTCTTCCAACCGCTGAGTGATGCCAAAGCAGGACAGTTTTCCCTTGTATGCTGTGCTAGAATCAGGCTGACACTATAACAAAAGCAGCCTGTGCACAGAAAAGGGAAGGAGCGCTGAAGATGGATGCTGCTGCAAGCTGGCAGGCCTTTGCCTGCACGGGGAACATTCTCCGTTATCTCGATTACAAACAACTGGTGCAGCTGCCCGCCGAGCATCCGGCAGGAGAAACGGACGATGGAACCATTCGTGACCATGGGTCTGGTACTGAAGGAGACCCGTTATAGAGAAGCAGACCGCATTTTGACGATCCTTACCCCGAAACTGGGCGTGATCACAGCAATGGCTGCAAACAGCCTGCGGCTGAAAAGCAAGCTGTTCAGTGCCTGCGGGCTGTTCTGCTATTCGGAGTTTACACTGGTGCCCGGACGCAATATGTATACCGTGCGGGAAGCCGATGTGCAGAACATCTTCCATGGCATTTCCTCCTCCATTGAAGGGGTAAGCCTTGCCATGTATCTTACCGAATTGGCCGCTGCGCTTTCGCCTACCGGAGAGGAAGCAGCCCGGGAGCTGCGTCTGGTGCTGAACAGTCTGTATATGATCAACGAGCACCGCACCGACCTGCGGGTGATCAAGGCAGTATTTGAGCTGCGCACCATGAGTGAGTGCGGCTTTATGCCGCAGATTGTCTGCTGCCGGGACTGTGGCACCTACGATGAAGGAGATGCCTTTTATCTGGACGCACAGGAAGGGCATCTGCTCTGTGCGTCCTGTGCGGCAAAGGCAGGCAAGAACTGCAATCTGGACAAGGCTGCGCTGTTTGCACTGCGCCACATCTGCTTGGTAGAGGACAAAAAAATATTTGCATTCAAGATCTCTGTGGGCAGTCTGGAAAAGCTTTCCGCAGTGGCTGAAAACTATGCTCTGACGCATCTGGATAAGCCGCTGAAAAGCTATGCCTTTTTGAAAAGCGTGCTGCCCTGACCAAAAAGGAACAGTATGGAAACAAGCTACTTAAAAACATTAGAACTGGATAAGATCATTGCGCGTGCAGCGGAGGGCTGCGTATGCAAGGAAGCCCGTGCTATGCTGCTGGCCATTGAGCCGCAGTGCGACCCGGACGAGGTGCGCTACGCACTAGAGCAGACGGACGCCATCAACACCCTGCTGATTAAAAACGGCTCGCCGCGCTTTGGCGGGGTAGAGGGGGTCAGCCAGCTTGCCGCCCGTGCCGTAAAGGGCGGCGTGCTTTCCATGGGCGAACTGCTGATGGTGGCCGGTGCGCTGCGCAATTTTCAGCACCTGACCAGCTGGTACGGCTCCTCTGAGCATGACGCGCTGCCGACCGATGATCTGTTTTACGCGCTGGCACCGGAGCCGGGCCTTGAGCAGCAGATCTCCAGCGCCATTCTGGCACCGGATGCCATGGCGGATACCGCCTCCCGCACGCTGGCAGAGCTGCGCAAAAAGATCCGCGCCACCGAAAACAGCATCCGCGACCGGCTGGAAAGCATGGTGCGCAATATGGATACCTCCAAATACCTGCAGGAGAGTGTGGTTTCCATGCGCAACGGCCGGTATGTTGTGCCGGTCAAGAGCGAGTACCGCGGCGAAGTGAGCGGTATCATCCACGATGTATCCTCTACGGGTGCTACGGTGTTCGTGGAGCCGCAGGCTGTGGTGGAGGCAAACGCCCGCATTCTGCAGTACCGCGCACAGGAGGCACAGGAGATCGAGCGCATTCTGGTGGCCTTTACCGCACAGGTGGCCGCCATTGAGCCGCAGTTCCAGTACAGCTACAAGGCCATGCTGGAAATTGACATCCTGCTGGCAAAGGCGCGGCTTGCACTGGAGTTGAAGGCCTTCAAGCCCGCTGTGCGGACGGATTCTTCCTTTAATCTGATCCGTGCCCGCCACCCGCTGATCGACCCGCAAAAGTGTGTTCCTGTGGATATTGCACTGGGCGGGGAATACGATTCCCTTATCATCACCGGCCCGAACACCGGCGGTAAGACGGTCACCCTGAAAACCGCCGGTCTGCTGTGCGCTATGGCACAGTGCGGTTTTTTGATCCCTGCTGACGAGCGCAGCGAGATCTGTGTGTTTGATGAATTTCTGGTGGATATCGGCGACGAACAGAGCATTGAGCAGAGCCTTTCCACCTTCTCCGGCCACATGAAAAAAATCACCGGTATTCTGGAACTGGCTATGCCGCACACCCTTGTGCTGCTGGACGAGCTGGGTGCCGGTACCGACCCCGCTGAGGGTGCCGCGCTGGCAGTTGCCATCATTGAGGAGCTGCGCCGCCGTGGCGTACTGCTGATGGCGACCACCCACTATGCGGAACTGAAGGTCTTTGCACTGGAGACTAAGGGTGTGGTCAACGCCAGTTGCGAGTTTGATCTGGAGACCCTGCGTCCCACCTATAAGCTGAGCGTGGGCGTACCGGGCAAATCCAACGCATTCCTGATCAGCGAAAAACTGGGCATCCCCAGCCGCGTCATTGAAGCGGCTCAGCAGCATCTGTCTGCCGAGGATAAGCGTCTGGATGCGGTTCTGGGTCAGCTGGACGACCTGAAGCTGCAGCTGAAGGAAAGCCAGAACGAAGTGGAGCAGCTGCGCAACGAAGCTTCTCATCAGCTGGAAGCAGCCCGCAAAAAGCGGGATGAGCTGATTCAGCAGGGCGAGAATGAGTTGGAGGCAGCCCGTGCCAAGGCGCGCACGCTAGCACAGCAGGTGGAAACACAGGCCTATGCGCTGACCGATGAACTGCGCCAGCTGCAAAAGGACGAGCGCATGAGCGCCCAGCAGAAGGCGCAGCGTGCCCGCGAAATTGCCAAAAAGGAGACCGAAAAGCTGTTTGCCGGTACGGAGGTGGTGCATAACCTCGTCAAGGAGTTTGTACCGCTGAAGGATGTAAAGGTGGGACAGGAGGTCTGCATTGCAGAATTGAACCAGCTGGCCACCGTTCTGGCGCTGCCAGACAAAAACGGCGATGTTCTGGTGCGTGCCGGTATCATCAAGACTAAGGTGCCCCTCAAGGGCCTGAAGCAGCCGGAAAAGCTGGTAAAAGAATCCACTGCGCCTAAGACAAAGGCGCAGCAGCGGTATTCCCGCCTGACCGGCGATACCAACCGTCCCAACGGCAGGGTAGAGCGCGTACAGCGCACCGCCAAAATGGAGTGCAATCTGCTGGGACTTACGGTGGATGAGGCACTATCGGAGGTGGATTCCTTTATTGACCGCGCCATCCTGAACGGACAGACGGTGGTCTATCTGATCCATGGCAACGGCACCGGCGCACTGCGCACCGCCATCCATAAGCATCTGCGCGGCAACCGCATGGTAAAAAGCTTCCGTCTTGGCCGTTACGGCGAAGGCGAAAGCGGTGTAACGGTTGTAGAACTGAAATAACCCAGTAAGGACTGCCTTTTGAAAAATTGGCAGTCTTTTTTTGTTGCAGTGCAAGGAAAAGGCGAGTATACTCGTATTATATAAATAGGAATGTAAAACGAACAGGAAGTAAAGCTTTATGCCAACCAGTCAGCGCAGACCAGTAAATAAACACAGCAAACGTAAAACGCACCGCTGCAAAACGAGGAACCGATTTTTACACGGTTTGCTGTTTGTTTTTGCGGCACTGATGCTCTATTTCGGCCTGTTTTTATGGAGGGCGGCGCTGGAACTGAACGCACCCGCAGAATCCGCAGTCTCAGTCTCAGCGGAGGACTTTCGTCCTGTGGTGGGCGACCCGCCGTACCGGGTGGCAATAGACGCCGGACATGGCGGCAGTGACCCGGGCGCAAGGGGAGTGGTCGAAGAAAAACAGGTCACCGCAGCTACGGCTGCTGCGCTGCTCCAATGGTTAGAAGAGGATTCTAATTACATTCCGCTGCAGACCCGGGAAAGCTTTGATGAAACCGCGACACCTGCCCAACGTGCAGCAGCAGCCAGCGCTCAAAGCCCGCAGCTGCTGCTGTCCATCCACGGCAACTCCGCGGCCAATGGCTCTACGGCAGCCGGTTTTGAATGCTATCCGGCAGTGCCCGGGCGTACATGGCATCAGGAAAGTTTTTATTTTGCAAAACTGCTGGCCGGTGGAATGCAGAGCATCGGCGCAAGGCTGCGCGGGCGAGGGGGAGTACGCTACATTTATTATCTGGAAAACGACCAGAAGCAGCTGGTGGAGAATACCTACACGCAGGTTCGGCCTGAGCGCAGCTTTACGCTGCTGGAGGATGTGGATTGTCCGGCAGTGTTGGCAGAGCAGTGTTTTGTGACGAACGATGAGGATGTGGAGCATTTTGGCAGTGAACAGGGCTGCAAGACAGTGGCACGCATTTATTACGAAGCCATCTGTACATACTTCGGCACAGAACCGCTACCGGTGAAATGAACATCGCACCACCAAAGGAAAAGAAACGATACTGCAGGCATAAGTTGAACGCTTGAACATGCTGGTAATACGTCCAGCGGCGCAGAAGCGGGCATGTGTAAACTGAATAGCATCCACAGAAGCTGCCGAAAATCTGACAGAAAGAGAGAAGGGCAGCTTCTCTTTTTAATTATATCCGTTTCGTATAATGCACGTTATGCGAAACTCAGGGAAGTGAAAAATGCCCATTTCCCGGAATTTTGGCGTTTCAGCCTCAGCTGGCTCATTTTCGGGCTTAGTTCAGCCGTTTTGCACATTCTGCAATTTTTATCATATTTTATGGTTTTATTTGTCTCATGCTTACAGATGCTTCCTGTGTTATGCGCTGCTGCATCAGTTCATTTGTAATTCATTTTATTCCAGTAAGCATCTATGTGCTTGCTTTATAGCATTTCATGTTGCGGCTGTGGTTGTTTATTTGTTTTTGTGTAGACATTACGTTGCGCGTTTCTATGGATGCTCCTGTATGTATTGCTGCTGACTGCTTATAATGTAAATTATAAAGACCCATGACGTTATCCGGTCAAGCCGGATCGCGCCATAGGTCTTTGAATCGTCTCAGACGTTTTGTGCAGGTTTAAGTATCGCGCGATGAATCGTCTATTTCATCGTTGGACATTGCCGAGATATCTGCCCGGAAGCCATCCTGTGCAGCGCCCTCAAAGGCCGCCATAGGGCCGGACGGCTCAGAAGCGTCATCTCCCGCCGGGTCATTTTCAACAGATGTCTCCCCTGCTGCATCTGTTGTATCCAAACTTGCTTTTGCAGCTTTGATGGGTAGTACCTTGCCCAGCGGGTTTTCCTCAATGGCAGAGCGCACCTGAAATTCTTGCAGGTGCGTATAAATTTGCGTTGTTCCCACACTGCTGTGCCCCAGAAGCTGCTTGAGGGTAAGGATATCCACATTGCCGGTCTGATACATCAGCGTTGCGGCGGTGTGACGCAACTTATGGGTGGAAAAGCCCTTCAGCCCCGCAGCCTTCATTGCACCGGAGATCAGCTGTTCTACTCTGCGGTTCGAAATACGTTCCTTGCGCATACGGGTAATAAACACCGCTTTTTCCTTGGGCGAAAGCCCCTCCATGGTGTTGCGCTTGCGCAGATATAGTTGCAGTGCCTCCACGCAGGCATCATTCAGGTAGACCATACGCTCTTTATGGCCTTTGCCGAACAGGCGGATCTGACGCTGCTCTAAATCGATGTCTCCAAGGTCCATGCCTACCAGCTCTGCAAGACGCATACCGCAGTTGAGGAACAGCACCACCATGCAATAATCCCGCTCCGGGAAATCACTCTGGGTCTGGGTGCTCTCCAAAAGCGAAATGGATTGCTCTGCCGTCAGGTACTTGGGCAAGACCTTATCCTGTTTGGGCGGGCGGATGGCCGCCGTAGGGTCCTCGGATAAGCGGTTGACCTGATTGACCAGATAATCATAAAAACCGTGCAGACTGGCCAGCCGCCGGGCGGTAGAGGATTTTTTGTTGCCGCACTCCCGGTTCAGAAAATACAGATATTCGTAGATATCCTCTTTTGTTATGCTGCCCCAGAAGGCCGTATCCAGCCCCTTGGGGTCGATCTCCTTAAATTCTGCATCCGTGGCCACAAGTCCGCGGCGGCGCTTCATAAAGCGGCTGAAGGAGCGCAGGTCGCAGTAATAACTGAAAGCTGTATTGGCGCTTTTACCGGCGATCACCTCAAGGTACCGCACATATTCTACAATATCCGGCGCAGCATCCTCAAAGGGTGCGTGCTTGCCGGGGTTTCTTTCGTCCAGATAAATCGACATAGGTTCCTCGTTTCATCACAGGCGGTCATTTTTTAGCGCATTGATGGCATCTGCGATATACGCTGCACCGACCAGCTTCATGCCGGGATAATCTGCGGCATTCAGGTGTGCAAGGCTGTGCTTTGGGATGACCGCCCGCTCAAAGCCGATACGCTCAGCCTCGTGCAGACGCTGCTCCAGGTTGGGCACACTGCGCACTTCCCCGCCCAGACCTACCTCTCCGATAGCGATAAGCTTATCACTGACCGGGCGGTCCAGCAGCGAGGAGACCATACTCAGGCAGACTGCAAGGTCGCAGGCGGTATCCCGCAGTGCAATGCCGCCCACAATGTTGACGTAAACATCCAGATTGCCAAAGAAGTACCCTGCCCGCTTTTCCAGCACGGCGATCAAAAGGTTCATGCGGTTATAGTCGTATCCGCTGCAGGCGCGACGGGGTGCCGGAAAATTCGTCTTGGTGGCAAGTGCCTGTATCTCGCTCAGGATGGGACGACTGCCCTCCATGGTACAGGCCACACAGTTGCCGGAAACCCCCAGCGGACGTCCTTCCAGCAGCATCTGGGATGGGTTTTCAATCTCGGCAAGTCCTGTGCCGGTCATATCGAACATTCCCAGCTCATTGGTGGAGCCATAGCGGTTTTTGGCTGCCCGCAGAATGCGGTACGGCAGCATCTTGTCGCCCTCAAAGTAGAGCACCGTATCCACGATATGTTCCATGACCTTGGGGCCTGCAATTGCGCCGTCCTTGTTCACATGACCCACGATAAACATGGGAATCTCCTGCTTTTTGGCTACCGCCAGCAGCCGGGCGGCACTCTCCTTCACCTGACTGACCGTGCCGGACGAGGACGAGATATCCATGCAGCGCATGGTCTGGATGGAGTCAATGACCACAAGGTCCGGCTTTTCTTTTTCGATCAGACCGCAGATCTCATCCACGTCATTTTCCGCCGCCAGAAAGATGTTATCCTGCGGTACCTTCAGCCGCGCTGCACGCAGCTTGACCTGCCGGACAGACTCCTCGCCGGTGATATACAATACGCTGTGCTGGTTGGAGATGGCGCCGCACAGCTGTAACAGCATAGTGGATTTACCCACGCCCGGCTCACCGCTCAAAAGCACCACGCCGCCCAGCACGATGCCGCCGCCCAATACGCGGTCCAGCTCCGAGATACCGGTCAGGATGCGGCTTTTTTCCTCCGTGGTGCTGATCTCTGACAGCCGCCGGGCGGTCAGGGTGGTCACGCCCTCCTGACGAGCCGCGGCAGCCTGACGGGCGGCAGGAGTCCCCGCCTTTGGCGCTTCAGCAACAACATCCTCGTTCATGGTATTCCAGCTGCCGCAGCTGGGGCAGCGCCCCATCCAGCGGGGGCTTGTCTCTCCGCAATTGGAGCATACATAGACGGATTTCAATTTCATGTCTGTCCCTCATTTATTATGGTCTTTTGTTATTGTAACACACTGTGCCAAAACCCGCAAGAAAAGGATGCTGTTCACAGGCGACTGCCAAGATACGAAAGCCCTGCTGCCGCACCGCACAGCGGCAGCAGCACCACCATGGTCAGCAGATATTGTCCCAACAGTGCCTGTACCCCGGGGCGGGCTTGTCCGCCGGGATGCCTGCGGAAGGAGTAGGCGTGGATCCGGCTGCTGACCTGCAAAGCACAAGCCCCGAAAAAGCACAGACAGCCGCTTGCTGCTGCCGCCGGCAGGCCTGTCCACAGCAGCGCCAGAAGTACCGTTTTCCATCCGCCTGCGGCGCAAAGCTGTACCATAAGCAACCCGCTGCCCAAGCCGTACAACATCATATTGCCAAAGATCATTACTGGGCCAAGGGCAGAAAGCCCCAATACCAGAAATAGGCTGACCACAAGGCCGAGTGTCAGGTATTCCATGCCGAAAAGCTGTACCGCTCCTTGCATACTGCCCGGCGCAAACAGCCTTTGCCACGCTTCCAGATAATACTGCAGCAGTTCTGTCTGCCGGGCATCGCATACGGCCTGCAATACACCGGCTGCCGTACACCCCAGCAGAAACGCCGCAGCCAGCAGCCAGCAATCTCGGGTGGCGTGGCGCTTTGCCGGGGTGCAGGGCTCTTTTTGCGTCAATTGTTCTGCCGGTTCAGCTGCCTGTGCCGGCGCGGGCGACAGGGCAGACTCTGCTGTTTGCACCGGTAGGCCGACCGTCTGCGGCAGCAAAGAAAAGTTTTCTTCTGATTTTGTCTGTTCATAGATCCACATACGCTGTTTTCTCCCTCTGATGGATTCGATTTGCCGGATCGATCAACGAAGCGTGTGTCTGCGACTGCGCAGGGTGATTCCAAGAAGCCCACCAATGCAACCGCAGAGTAGCACCGCCAGAAGGCGGCATACCACAGCAGGCTCAGCGGCTGTGCCGTTCCATATAGCAGAAAGCGCCAGCGGCACTGCCAGAAATGTACTTTGGAGCAGTCCGGTCAGCAGACCGCGCGCCTTTTTACGAAACGCTGCCGTCAGTGCACACAGCAGGCTGCCCATGCACACGGCTGTTGTGGCAAGTATCGGCACTACACTGCCGGAGCAGCCCTGCCCGGCCATCAGCTGCGCAAAACATGCCAAAGCTGCCGCCGTTACAGCTACCCCCAGCACCCCGAAAAGCAGAAACGAAAGAAGCTCCGCCGGGAAACCTCGAGACTCAGACATAACAAAACCGCCTCCCTGCACATAGTCTATGCAGGGAGGCGGTTCATGTATGCACGGTGTAAACGCTTACTTCTTGTCGGCAGGAGCCTTGTCCATGTTCAGCTTTTCGACCGAAGAGATCGCAGACTTGGTGAAGCGGATCTTCACGCGGTCAGCGCCGGTCTCCAGAACAAAGGTGTCATCCTTGATGGCGACAACGCGGCCAATGACACCACCGATGGTGGTGACCTGATCGCCGATCTCCAGACTGCTGCGCATAGCGGCATCCTTCTTTTCCTGCTTCTTCTGAGGACGGTAGATCATGAAGTACAGCAGGACCAGCATCAGTGCCAGCGTGAAGAACAGGCTGATATAGCCTTCGGACGTGGTAGTCAGAAATTGCATGGGGCAAAATCTCCTCTCAAAAATTCAGATAATGCTATTATACCCTCTTATCAGCCTTGTTGCAAGGCTAAAGTTTAAATTCGGGTATCCAGAAGTTTAACGTATCTGTCATGGAAGGCGGTAAAGGTGCCGGCATCCAGTTCGTCCCGGATACGTTCCATCAGATGATTGTAGAACCACAGATTGTGCATCACGGTCAGGCGCATCCCCAACATCTCATCTGCCTTGAGCAGGTGCCGGATGTAGGCGCGGGAATAGTTGCGGCACACCGGGCAGCCGCAGGCGGGATCAATGGGACGCTCGTCCCGCTCATACTTGGCATTCTTGATGTTAATGATGCCGCTCCATGTATTCAGGTGGCCGTGGCGGGCATTACGGCTGGGCATAACGCAGTCAAACAAATCCACACCACGGGCTACGGCCTCGATGATGTTGCCGGGAGTGCCGACACCCATCAGATAGCGGATCTTGTCCTTGGGCATGTGCGGTTCCACCTGACTGATCATCTCATACATCACTTCGGTGGGCTCGCCCACAGCCAGACCGCCGATGGCGTAGCCGTCCAACTCCAGCTCTGCAATCTGCTTCATGTGCTCCACGCGCAGGTCTGCATAGGTACAGCCCTGATTGATGCCGAACAGAAGCTGATCCGGGTTGACCGAGATACCCTCGTGCTTCAGGCGTGCCATTTCGGCCTTGCAGCGCTTCAGCCAGCGGGTGGTGCGTTCGCAGCTGTCCTTGGAGTAATCGTGCTGGGCGGGGTTCTCTACGCACTCATCAAAGGCCATGGCGATGGTAGAGCCCAGATTTGCCTGAATCTGCATACTCTCCTCGGGCCCCATAAAGATGCGGTGCCCGTCCAGATGGGAGGCGAAGGTCACGCCCTCCTCGGTGATCTTGCGCAGCTTTGCCAGACTGAACACCTGAAATCCGCCGCTGTCGGTCAGGATAGGCCCGTTCCAGCGGGTAAACTTGTGCAGGCCGCCCATATCCGCTACCAGCTTGTCGCCGGGACGCAGATGCAGATGGTAGGTGTTGCACAGCATGACCTGCGCACCGATATCCTTCAGATCCTGCGCCGACAGGCCGCCCTTGATGGCACCAGCGGTGGCAACGTTCTGGAAGGCAGGGGTCTGAACCGTGCCGTGCACGGTTTTGAACTCGCCCCGCCGGGCGCTGTGCTCCTGCTTGAGCAGGGTGTAAGTCGTCAAAGAAGGCATGATTATTCGTTCCTTTCTGCGCACGGAAAACAGCCGTGCAGCCTCGATGCAGGCCACGAGCCTGCAAGTTATCAGAATGATCACAGCAGCGGTCTGCCGTAATTGTAAGGGGAGCGGCGGATGCAGATCGCATCCTTACCTTTCACATACAAATATCGCAAAAAGCGCGAATTTTGCATCAGACTATCAGCATCGCATCGCCAAAGGAGAAGAAACGGTACTTCTCTGCCACAGCTACCTCATAGGCGTGCATGGTCTTTTCGTAGCCGTACAGGGCGGACACCAACATGATCAGGGTGCTCTCCGGCAGATGGAAGTTGGTGATCAGACCGTCGATGCAGTTGAACTTCACCCCCGGGTACAGGAAGATGGAGGTGTTGCCGCTGCAAGCCTTGATCTCGCCGTACTTGGCAGCGGCAGCCTCCAGTGTGCGGCAGCTGGTAGTGCCCACAGCGATGACCCGGTGGCCTGCGGCCTTGGTCTCGCGGATGCGCCGGGCGGTCTCCTCGCTGATGGAGTACCACTCGCTGTGCATCTTATGGTCGGAGATCTCGTCCTCCTGCACAGGTCGGAAGGTGCCCAGACCAACGTGCAGGGTGACCTCGGCAATGCCGACCCCCATGGCGCGGATGGTGTCCATCAGCTCCGGGGTAAAGTGCAGCCCGGCGGTGGGAGCAGCTGCGCTGCCCAGCTCCTTGGCATAGACGGTCTGGTACTGGCTCTGATCCTCCAGCTGCTTTGTGATGTAGGGCGGCAGCGGCATCTTGCCAAATTCATCCAGCTTTTCATAAAGCGTTTCGGTATCATAATAGAATGTAACGTACTTGTTGCCGTCCTCCATGGTCTCGTCCACCACAGCGGTCAGGCTGCCGTCACCAAAGCTTACCTTCGTGCCGGGCTGCATCCGCTTGCCGGGTTTTGCCAGGCACTCCCACTGGTCTCCCTTCACCTGCCGCAGCAGCAGCAGCTCGCACACGGCACCGGTAGGCTGCTTGACGCCCACGATGCGGGCGGGCAGCACCTTGGAATTATTCACTACCAAAAGATCTCCCGGCTCCAGAAATTCCGGCAGGTCGCGGAATACCTTGTGCTGGATGCTGTCGTCCTTTTGGCTCAGAACCATCAGCCGTGCCGCATCCCGAGGGGACGCAGGTTCCTGTGCAATGAGCTCTTTGGGTAAATCATACCAAAAATCTTTTTTTAACATACTGTGCATTTGCCTTTCCGATGATTGACACGGACAACGTATCAATGATATTATAGAATCTGTATAAACAGTATCTATTATATTGCATCGCTGTCCGGTTTGCAAGCCGTGTTGTGCACAATGATAAGATTTGCTGTTTGTTTTTTTGAAAGGAAAGGTGCTGGAAATGGATAGACAGTATAAAGTGGGTATCGTAGGCGCAACTGGTATGGTGGGTCAGCGTTTTGTGACTCTGCTGGAGAATCATCCCTGGTTCAAACTGACCGTGCTGGCTGCATCCGGCCGCAGTGCGGGCAAAAGCTATGAGGATGCAGTGGGCTCCCGCTGGGCCATGACTACTCCCATGCCGGAGAGCGTGAAGAAGATGACCGTTCTGGACGCTTCCAAGGTAGAGGAAGTTGCTTCGCAGGTGGATTTTGTTTTCTGCGCTGTCAATATGCCCAAGGACGAGATCAAAGCACTGGAGGAAGCATACGCCAAGGCTGAGTGCCCGGTGGTCTCCAACAACAGTGCCCATCGTTTCACCTCGGACGTTCCTATGGTGGTACCTGAGATCAATGCCGACCATATCGAGATCATTCCCGCCCAGCGTAAGCGTCTGGGCACCAAGCGCGGTTTCATCGCCGTCAAGTCCAATTGCAGCCTGCAGAGCTATGTGCCTGCCCTGCATCCCCTGATGAAGGACTTTGGCGTGAGCAAGGCGCTGGTGTGCACCTATCAGGCCATTTCCGGTGCTGGTAAGACCTTTGACCGGATGCCTGAGATCGTGGACAACGTGATCCCCTACATCGGCGGCGAGGAGGAAAAGAGCGAGCGCGAGCCGCTGAAGCTGTGGGGCCACATTGAGGGCGACCAGATCGTCAATGCCGAGAAGCCGGTCATCACTGCACAGTGCTTCCGTGTGCCTGTTTCGGACGGCCACACCGCAGCCGTGTTCGTAAGCTTTGACAAAAAGCCCACCAAGGAGCAGATGTTGGAAGCTTGGGCGAACTTCCGCGGCCCTGCACAGGAACTGAACCTGCCCAGCGCTCCCAAGCAGTTCCTGCACTACTTTACTGAGCCGGATCGTCCGCAGCCCAAGCTGGATCGCAACACCGAAAACGGTATGGCAGTGTGCATCGGCCGTCTGCGGGAGGACACCCTGTTTGATTACAAGTTTGCCTGCATGAGCCACAACACCCTGCGCGGTGCTGCCGGCGGTGCTGTGCTGCTGGCCGAGCTGCTGGCAGCAAAGGGCTATATGGACTAATGCCTGAATTTTTGCGCGATACACGCAGCAAAGGAGTTTTTTACTATGAAGAAGCCTGTCTTTACCGGTGCGGGTGTTGCCATCATCACCCCGATGTACGAGGACGGAAGCATCAACTTTGACGAGTTGGGCCGCATTATCGAGGATCAGATCGCCCGCCACACCGATGCCATCATCATCTGCGGCACCACCGGCGAGTGTTCTACCATGACCGATGAGGAGCAGCTGGCCGCCATCAAGTTCACCGTGGATACGGTCAATCACCGCGTACCGGTCATTGCCGGTGCCGGTTCGAACGATACCGACCACGGCTGCGCACTGGCAGCAAAGTCTGCCGCCTGCGGTGCCGATGCCCTGCTGATGGTCACCCCCTACTACAACAAGACCTCGCAGGCCGGTCTGGTGGCGCACTTTACCGCCATGGCTGAGGCCGGCGGCATCCCGGTCATCCTGTACAATGTACCCTCCCGCACGGGTCTGAACATTGCACCCGAGACTGCTCTGGAGCTGAGCAAGCACCCGCTCATCAACGGCATCAAGGAGGCCTCCGGCAACATCTCTCAGGTGGCCAGAGTTGCTGCACTGTGCGGTGATGCGCTGAACATCTACTCCGGTAACGACGATCAGGTGGTTCCCCTGCTGGCACTGGGCGGCAAGGGTGTCATCAGCGTGGTGTCCAATGTTGCGCCGGAACTGGTGCATAACTGCTGTCAGGCTTTCTTTGACAGAGATACCGCCAAGGCCTGCGCTTTGCAGCTGGAAATGCTGCCGCTGGAGGAGGCTCTGTTCTGCGAGGTGAACCCCATTCCGGTCAAGTATGCCATGAACGTGCTGGGCTGGAACGCAGGCGAATGCCGTCTGCCGCTGGTAGAGCCCAGCGATGCCCACAAGGCAAAGATCGAGCAGGCTCTGCTGGCTGCAGGTCTGATCAAGGAATAACAACAGCGTACAGAATGCCCGGGATCTTCAGCTTCCGGGCATTCTGCCATATTATAGAAATGAGGAAACAGCAATGACAGAGATCGTGATTCAGGGTATTGGCGGCCGCATGGGCCATGTGCTGTGCGATATGATCGCACAGCGGGAGGACTGCTGTGTGGTGGCCGGTATTGATATGAAGGACGGCGAGCAAAACGGCATTCCGGTCTACGACAGTCTGGAAAAGCTGAACGGCAAGGGCGATGTGATCATCGACTTCAGTTCCCCTGCCGCAGTGGAAAAGGCATTGCCCTACTGCCAGACCCACAAGCTGCCCATCGTGGTGTGCACCACCGGCCTTTCGGAGGAGTTGCAGCTGAAGGTAGTGCAGCTGTCCCGCAGCGTTCCGGTGTTCAAGAGCGCCAATATGTCCATGGGCATCAATGTACTGGCAGAGCTGTGCAAGCGCGCCTCTGCTGTGCTGGGTATCAACTATGATATCGAGATCGTGGAGCAGCATCACCATAACAAGCTGGATGCCCCCAGCGGAACGGCACTGATGCTGGCCGACGCCATCAACGAGGAAAATAACGGCGCGTACCATTATGTGTACGACCGTTCCTCCGTGCGCCAGAAGCGTGACCCGAAGGAGATTGGCATCAGCTCTGTGCGCGGCGGCAGCATCGTGGGCGACCACGAGGTGCTGTTCTGCGGCCCGGACGAGGTGATCACCCTGCGGCATACCGCCTATTCCCGCAGCATCTTTGCCAACGGTGCAGTGAATGCTGCGGTCTATCTGGCAAAAAAAGAGCCGGGTCTGTACGATATGGGCGACCTGATCGCCGCCCTCTGAAAAACAAGCTGCCCCGGCATACGCTGGGAGAAGAGGTGAACGATGAAGCAGGAGCCTTTAAAGCGGCGGCGTCCGGCTGCCCGTAAGCGCGGCCAAAAACAAACGCTCCAAGCGGTGGTGCTGTCGGTTCTGGCTGTGAGCGTGATAGCATTGTGTCTGGGGATCTGGACAAGGCTGCCGGGAGAAGATGTACCGGTGGGCGGCGTCGAGCCGCCGGAGGATGTGTTATCCCCTACTTCATCCATTGCGACCCCGGAGCCGGAACCTGAACCGCAGCCTGTGGTGGAAACCATCCGGTTTTCCGCAACAGGAGATAACCTGATCCATTCACCCATTTATAATCAGGCCGCCCGCCGGGCAGGCGAAGACGGAAAGTACAGCTTTGATTACTGCTATGAGCACATTGTTCCTTTCTATGCGGAACAGGATGTGAACTGGATCAATCAGGAGACCCTTTGCAGCGACACCCTTGCACCCTCCACCTACCCATGCTTTTCCACCCCCGGCGACTGTGCGCGGGCGCTGTACCGTGCCGGGGTGCGGGTGTTCAGCCTGTCCAATAACCACACCTATGATAAGGGCGCGTCCGGCATTGCGGCTACTCTGCAATTCTGGGAGTCCATGCCGGAGGATGTAGTCACCACCGGTCTGTGGTGCGGCGAAGAGGACTACGACCGTATCCCGCTGCAAACCGTCAATGGTGTGACCATCGCCTATCTCTCCTATACTGAGCACACCAACGGCATCCGCCAGAACAAGAATATGACAGCCAATGTCATCTACACCAGCCAGACCGATGTGATCGAGCATCAGGTGCGATTGGCGCGTCAGCAGGCGGACTTTGTGGTGGTGGGAGTGCACTGGGGCGTAGAGAACAGCCACGCCGTCGTGGACAGTCAGCGCACACTGGCGCAGAATCTGGCAGACTGGGGCGCAGATGTCATCGTGGGCACCCATCCGCATGTGCTGGAGGATGCCCAGTGGCTGACCGCAGCGGACGGGCGGAGAAGCTTTGTCGCCTTCTCGCTGGGCAATTTCCTCAGCACCCAGAGCCACCCGAATCAGTTGGTGGGTGCGATCCTGACCTTGCAGCTGCAAAAGACCACCCAGCCGAACGGCTCGGTGCAGTGTGAAGTGCTTGCGCCGCAGCTGCACCCCACCGTGACCCATTATGATACCGGAAAAACCAATGTGCGCACCTACCTTTTGCGCGATTACACGCAGGAATTGGCGGCAGCGCATGGTGTGCGGGCAAATTATTCTGATTTCAGCCTTGACAGGATACAAAAAATCGCGCAAAATAATATCAGTGCATCCTTTTTAGCACTTACATAAAAATGTGAAATGATTGAGCGTTGTCCGGCAACCCGGGCAGAACGGAGGACTTTTTATGTACGGAGTATCGAAGATCAATATCGAGACCGACCTGATGATGATCAGCGTGCAGGACGTAGTGTTCCGGGGCAACAGTCTGTCCCGGTATCTGGATATTTTTGCAGAGACCGGCGTAGTAGTGGATATGATCAGCCAGAGCGCTCCCCACGGCACCACCATTGATTTCAGCTTTACCGCATCCAGCAGCGATTTGCCGCTGGTGATGAAAGCAATCTCGGCAGCAAATCTGGATAAGGACGCCAAGGCTTCTCCCCTAATCAGTGTGGGTTACTCCAAGCTGAACCTGTTCGGCGAGGATATGGTCACCAGCTGCGGTGTGGCTGCACGTGCGCTGAACGCACTGGCTATGGCCGGTATCGAGGTGCTGCTGATCACCACCAGCGATCTGGATATTTCTCTGCTCGTCCACGCGGAAAACGAGGACGCCGCTTATGAGGCACTGAAAAAGGCATACGAGCTGTAACAGTAATCAGCCGGGGCCGGAGGGGACAACTTCCCTTTCGGCCCTGTTTTTGCGGAATGCGTAGAGACAAGAAAAACACCTCCACGGCAGCTCCTCTGCCGAAAGAAGGAAACCGGAATGAAAGAACCTGCTACTCTTATGCACAGCATCCGGCAGCGGCTGCTGGCACATTTTGAGAAAAGTGCGCTATTTGCCCCTGATGACCCCGCAATGGAAGCTGCGCCTGCGGACAGCGGGCAGTTGCTCTATGCACCGGTCTCAGGACGTATCCGCGCACTGACCCGGATCAAGGACCCTGTGTTCTCCAGCGAGGTGCTGGGCAAAGGGTGTGCCATCGAGCCCAGCTGCGGCGAGGTAGTAGCACCCGCAGACGGCATTGTGGAAAAGATCGCCAAGACCCATCATGCCATCAGTTTGCTGTGCGACAACGGCATGGAGGTACTCATTCATGTTGGCATGGACACCGTGGAGCTGAAGGGTAAGGGCTATGAGCTATTTGTACAGACTGGAGACCATGTGCAGAAGGGCCAGCTGCTCTTCCGGTTCGATATGCAGGCCATTGCAGCGGCAGGCTACACGCTGACCACCCCCGTGATCGTGACCAACAGCAGCCGGTTTGCACGGATAGAGCCTTTGCTCTCCGGCCGGGTGACTGCCGGACAGCAGCTGTTGCGCGCTAAAATGTAAAAAATGGGCCAGAAACGCCTACGGACGTTTCTGGCCCATAAATTTTATAATGCTTTTTACAGCGTTACCTTGTGGTAGATCTTTTTGCCCTTCTTAATGACGATGCCCTTGGCCAACTGTTCTGCGGTAAAGCTGACAGTGGGAGCAGCGACTTTTTCGCCGTCTGCCAACACACCGCCCTGTACTACCAGACGGCGAGCCTCGCCGTTGGAAGCAGCCAGACCGGCCTTGACCATCAGGGTCAGAATGCCGATGGCACCGTCCGTCAGATCAGCCTCGGTCAGCTGGGTGCTGGGCATGTGCTCGGTATCCATTGCGTTGCCACTGAACAGTGCGCGGGCAGCATTCTGAGCCTTTTCGGCCTCTTCCTTGCCATGCACCATGCTGGTCATCTCGTAGGCAAGAATCTCCTTGGCCTCGTTCAGGCGCTGATCCTGCCAAGTGCTCATCTCGTCGATCTGCTCCAGCGGCAGGAAGGTGAGCATACGGATGCACTTCATCACATCGGCATCGCCCACGTTGCGCCAGTACTGGTAGAACTCGAAGGGGCTGGTCTTATTGGGGTCCAGCCAGACAGCGTTGCCGGCGGTCTTGCCCATCTTCTTGCCCTGAGAGTCGGTCAGCAGGGTCACGGTCATAGCGTAGGCATCCTTGCCCAGCTTGCGGCGGATCAGCTCGGTGCCGCCCAGCATATTGCTCCACTGGTCGTCGCCGCCGAACTGCATATTGCAGCCGTAGTGCTGGAACATGTAGTAGAAGTCGTAGCTCTGCATGATCATGTAGTTGAACTCTAGGAAGGACAGGCCCTTCTCCATGCGCTGCTTGTAGCACTCGGCGCGCAACATGTTGTTCACGGAGAAACAGGCGCCCACCTCGCGCAGCAACTCAACATAGTTCAGGTCCAACAGCCAGTCGGCGTTGTTCAGCATCAGAGCCTTGCCCTCGGAGAAATCGATAAACTTCTCCATCTGCTTCTTAAAGCAGGCGGCATTGTGAGCGATATCGTCCTTGGTCAGCATCTTGCGCATATCGGTGCGGCCGGAGGGGTCACCGATCATAGTAGTGCCGCCGCCGATCAGGGCGATGGGCTTGTTGCCTGCCAGCTGCAGGCGCTTCATCAGGGTCAGCGCCAGAAAATGGCCGGCAGTCAGGCTGTCAGCGGTGCAGTCAAAGCCGATATAAAAAGTAGCCTTGCCGTTGTTGATCAGGTCAATGATCTCCTCATCGGTGATCTGGGCTACCAGACCACGGGCTTTCAGTTCTTCGTACAGCGTCATGGAAAAAACCTCCTGTTTTTGGGGCAGAGGAAACAAAAACGCCCCCTGCCAAAAATGAATTTGGCAGAGGGCGAGATAATTTCGCGGTACCACCTCTGTTTGCCGTTTCCTCACGGAAACGGCCTTACGAGTGCGCACCCCAGAGTAGAGCGACACTCCTGCGTCTTTAACGCTCGCACGCGGCACAGCCTACTAGCCTTACGCATTCAGCCTGCAGCTCCGGGAGGTATTTCCCCTGCCGTTCTGTGATCCCTTGCACCAACCGGGACTTCTCTGGACAGAACACTTCAGGGTACTTGTTCCCTTCATCGCCATTAACATTGTCTACTCTATCACAAGACCGCCGCCTTGTCAAGAGCTGTCCTTTCTGCAAAAATACATTCCGCTGCATCAGCCGCCGTGCTTGTGCTCCTGCAGCATTTCCCGTGCATTGGCGCGGGAAAGCTCGGTAACGTGGTCGCCGGAGATGAGGCGCGCCAAGGCCTCTACACGGCCATTTTCATCCAACGGATGGATCTCGGTATAGGTGCGCTCGTTGGACACATTTTTCTGGATGAGCAGATGACAATCAGCCAGTGCTGCAATCTGCGCCGTATGGGTGATGCACAGGATCTGATGCCCTTGCGCACTCTGACGCAGCACCTCGCCGATGCGTCCCGCGGCCTTGCCGGACACACCGCTGTCGATTTCATCGTAGATCACGGTAGGCACGGCGTCCTTATCGGCCATTGCATTCTTGATTGCAAGGGTGATGCGACTCAGCTCGCCGCCGGACGCGATCTTGACCAGCGGCTTGGGTGCTTCACCGGGGTTTGTTGAGATGTAGAATTCAACGCTGTCCTGTCCATGGCTGGCCAGCGGACCGCGGGTATGCCGCAAGGTCATACGCACACCCGGCATATTCAAAAAGTCCAGCGTGCCGGAAATGCGGGTGTTCAGTTCCTCAAAGGCCTTCAGTCGGGTCTGGGTCAGAACCTCTGCTTTTTCCCGCGCTTTTGTGTAAAGACGCAGCTTTTCTGCCTGCAATGCATCATAGTGCTGCTGGGAATGCTGGATGTTATCAAGCTCTTCCCGGGCCTTTTGCCCGAAAGCGATCACGTCCTCCACTGTGCTGCCGTATTTGCGCTTCAGCCGGTACAAAAGATCCAGTCGCTGCTCCACCTCGTCCAGTTCTGCATCGTTGGTGTCGTAGGTGTCCAGCCGCCCGATCAGATCTGCGGCCACATCCTTGGCGTTATAGTATAAGTCCAGCAGCTGCCCGGCGGCGGCTGTAAGCGCAGGGTCTAACTGCGCAGCGGCATCCACCGCGTTGGAGGCTTCCCCCAGAAGATCCACAGCGCCTGCGGCATCATCACTGCCGGAAAGTAGCGCATAGCTCTGCGCCAGACGATCCCGGATGGCAGACGCATTGGACAGCACTTTCCGGCGGTTTTCCAGCGCCTGCTCCTCACCGGCAGTCAGCCCGGCATCCTCGATCTCCTGCACCTGATACTGCAACAGGTCGATCTTGCGCTGCTTTTCGGCCTCGTCAGTGATCAGGGCATCCAGCTCCCGCTTGACCCGCACCAGCTCCCGGTACAGGGCATAGTACTCCTGAAAAACAGTGCGGTTTTGCGCATAATCGTCTAAAATGCCCAGATGATGCGCCGGGTTGAGCAGACCCACCGAATCGTGCTGGCCGTTGATGTTGATCAGACCACCGCACAGCTCCCGCAGAACGGCTGCCGTAGCCGGCATTCCGTTGATGCGGCAGCTGCTCTTGCCCTCGGCGGTGATCTCACGGCTGAGCAGCAGTGCTTCGGAGCGCTCGTAGCCGGACTGCTCCAGCTTATCCAGCACAGCAGGCGGCACCTGCTCAAAGGCGGCGCGGATCACCGCCTTTGCAGCCCCGGTACGCACCAAGTCCTTAGAGGTGCGGTTGCCAAGGATCGCATTGATGGAGTCGATCAAGATGGATTTGCCCGCACCGGTCTCGCCGGTCAGCACATTCAGCCCCGGTTCAAAGTGCACCTCTGCCTTCTGGATCACGGCAACATTTTCAATTTGCAGGCTGCTCAGCATGGCTTCGTTCTCCTACCGTCATCTCTGCCCCACATAACGGGTCAGCTCCGAACAAATGGTTTTAGCATCGCGCTCCGAGCGCGCAACAATTAAAAAGGTGTCATCACCGGAAAGAGTACCGACAACGTTTTTCCACTGTAAAGCGTCAAAAACCTCGCAGGCAGCATTGGCCATGCCGGAATAGCATTTTACCAACACAACATGTCCGGCGTAATCTACCCCCAGAACGGACTCGTGGAAGATGGTTTCAAAGCGCCCTTGGGTCTTGGGGTTGAAGCTTTCGTTCCGGCTGGAAACATAGCGGTAGCCCTCGGTGGTGGCTGCCTTTACAAGGCACAGCTCCCGGATATCGCGGGAAACGGTGGCCTGCGTTACCTCAAAGCCTTCGTTCCGCAGGTGCTCCAGCAGCACCTCCTGTCGGCTGATGGGATGCTCCTGCACAAGACGTAGGATCGTCTGCAAACGTTCCGCTTTTGTTTTTGTATCTTCTTTGCGGCTGCGTGCCATCTTAAAAATCGCCTCCCGTGTTATTGTCTTTTGCGCAGTTTCTGGTCAATGGCCTGAAACTGGTCTGCCCGCCCAAAGGTAATAAGCTTGACGTTCTGATCGGACAGGCGGATCTCTGCGGTGGCACCCGCCTTGAGGGGGTAGCCCATACCGCCGTCACAGCTGATAAATACTTCATCGTCTGCTACCTGCCCCACACAGACGTTCAGCTTGCGCTCCTGCGCAAATACCATGGCCGGACTGGCCAGACTGTGGGGACAGATGGGGGTCACCACGACGCCCTTGGTCTGAGAATCCAGAATCGGGCCGCCGGCTGCCAGCGAGTAGGCCGTAGAGCCGGTGGGGGTCGCCACGATAACGCCATCGCCCCGGTAGTGCTCTACCAGAATATCATCGCAGTAAATGCTGAAGTCGATGGCCTGTTGCAGGCGTCCCTTGGTCACGACCACATCATTGAGGGCGTGCCCCTCCCAGCCGTCCTGACCAAGCACCCGGGCGTATAAAAGCATCCGGTTGTCCAGCTGGAAATCGCCCCGCGCCACAGCGGCCAGCTTTGTTTCCATTTCGCCGATCTCGCAGGTAGCCAGAAAGCCGCAGCGTCCCAGATTGATGCCGAGGATGGGCTTTGCGTACCGGAGCGAAAGATTCGCTTCGTGCAAGATGGTACCGTCCCCGCCAATGGTCAGGATCACGTCAGCACGCTTCAGACACCGCTCCAGCGGCAGGTAAATGACCCCTGCCGTGTTGCAGCTTTCCCGCAGAGCATCGCTCATCAGTACAGCTGCGCCGTGGGTCAGCAGGATCTGCGCCGCACGCAGCGCGATCTCGCTGGCAGAGGTCTTGCCCGGATTGGGCGAAATGTAGATCGTCATACCGGTTTCTCCTTTGCTGACAGTTGAGTCTCAGCGATCCAGCGTGGTGTGGCTTGCTGCCACCACCTGTGCGGCGGCTTCATCGTCCAGCACAGCGGGCTGGTCGCTCTTCTGCACAAACATCAGGTACTCGATATTGCCTTCCGGCCCTTTGACCGGGCTGTAATCCAACCCGCGCACCACAAAGCCGTTTTCCGCAGCATAAGACATGGCATTGTGCAACACCTCACGATGCACGGCAGGGTCACGCACCACGCCGTTTTTGCCCACCTTCTCGCGGCCTGCCTCGAACTGCGGCTTCACCAGACAGACGCCCATGGCGTCCGGGGTGGTGATGCGCTGTGCCACCGGGAAGATGTGATGCAGAGAAATAAAGGAAACATCCACACTGAAAAATTCAATGGGCTCTGCAAGATCCTCCGGCGTGACATAGCGGATGTTCGTGCGCTCCATATTCACCACGCGCGCATCCGTCCGCAGGCTCCATGCCAGCTGACCGTAGCCAACATCTACGGCATACACCTTCACGGCACCATTTTGCAGCATACAGTCGGTAAAGCCGCCGGTAGATGCACCGATGTCCATGCAGACCTTGCCGTTAGGGGTAAGCGGGAAGCACTTCATGGCCTTTTCCAGCTTCAGACCGCCACGGCTGACGTAACCGATGTCGTGGCCGCGAACCTCGACCACAGCATCCTCCTTGATCATCTCGCCGGCCTTGTCCACCTTTTGCTGGTTGACAAAAACCACACCGGCCATGATCAGAGCCTTGGCGCGCTCCCGGCTCTGCACAAGGCCGTTCTGCACAAGATATTGATCCAACCGAATTTTCACAGCTCGTTTTCTCCTTTCGTGAGGGCAGACCGGACTGCCTGCACAAGATCCGCAGCGTCCAGACCGGTGCACTGCTTGATCTGCGGAACAGTCGCGTGCGGCAGGCAGGCCGTGTGGACAGCGCAGTGTAAAAAGCGGCCGTTCCAGCCTTTTTGCTGCAAAGCATATGCCAGATGTTCACCAATACCACCAGCTGCAACACATTCTTCTGCAAACAGTACGATTTTATATTTCGACACAGTATCGATAAGTTTATCTGTAAAGGGGTATAGCTTTACAAGCCTCAGAACGTCTGCATTCTGCGATGCAGCGTTCAATTGATTGGCGGCCTCCAATATGTCCTCCAGTTCGTCCGCATAGCTGACCAGAAGAATCTCTGCCCCGGGCGTTTCATACAAAAAGTCGTATTCCCGCTTTGTGCAGGGATACTGCGCCAGTTTTGCACTCTCGCCGCCGCGGGGGTAGCGGATGGCTCGAGGGCCGGAGACCGTGTCCTGCAGCAAATAGTGCAGCCAGTATTGCAGTTCCTCGTAATTGGAGGGTGCATAGACCGGGATGCCGATCTGGCTGAGGAAGGCTGCATCATAGATGCCCTGATGGGTCTCGCCGTCTGCAGGGACAAAGCCGGCGCGGTCGATGGCAAAGACCACATTCTCCTTCAACAGGTTGACATCGTGGATGATCTGGTCATAGGAGCGCTGCAGGAAGGTGGAGTAGATGCACACCACCGGCAGCATTCCCTGACTGGCAAGACCGGCCGCAAAGGTGACAGCATGCTGCTCCGCCATGCCCACATCAAAAAAGCGCTGCGGGTGACGATGGGCAAAGAATTGCAGTCCGGTACCGTACTTCATGGCAGCGGTGATCGCGCAGAGCTTCGGGTTTTGTGTTCCCTCCTGCACCAGCAGTTTGCCGAAAACAGTGGAGAAGGATTCCTTCGGCGCAACCTCCGGGTCCGGCATTCCGTCCGGGTCAAAAGCAGATACACCATGATAGTTTCCTGGGTTCATCTCTGCCGGCTGATAACCTTTACCCTTTTTGGTCACAATATGCAAAAAATGGGGACCCGGCCGCTGATAGATCGAGCGCAAGGTGCGTTCCAGCTCCTCCACGTTGTGGCCATCCACCGGGCCGATGTATTCAAAGCCCATATCCTCAAACATAGTGGAGTGGTACATAGCGCGGCGTACCAGCGTTTTTGCGCCGATCAGCGATTTTTTCATCGGCGTACCAATCAATGGCACACCGTCCAGAAAACTGCGTACATTATCCTTGGCATCATAATACGCCGTAGTTGTGCGCAGATGGGTCAGATACCGTGCCAGTGCACCGACATTTTTAGAGATGGACATCTTGTTATCGTTCAAGATCACGAGCAGGTTGTCCAGCCCGCCGATATTGTTCATCCCCTCATACACCATGCCGCCGGTAAAAGCGCCATCGCCGATCACCGCCACCACAAGCCCGGGCTCATGCTTGATCTTTTTGGCCCAAGCCATACCAATAGCGAGTGAAAGCGCCGTATTGCCGTGTCCGGCAATAAAGGCATCGTGCACACTTTCGTGAGGATTGGGAAAGCCGGAAATGCCATCCAGCTGCCGCAAATGGTCAAACTGTTTCCGGCGTCCGGTAAGCAGTTTGTGGGTGTAGCACTGATGCCCCACATCAAAAACGATCTTATCCTTAGGCGTTTCCAGCACACGGTGCAGCGCCACGGTCAGCTCTACGGTGCCAAGATTAGAGGCCAGATGGCCACCTGTCTTGGAGATATTTTCCAGCAAAAAATGCCGTATCTCTGCGCAAAGTTTTTCCACCTGCTGCGCATTCAGCTTTTTAAGATCGCTGGGCTGATCGATCTTATCCAGCAACAACGATTCCATATTCACACATCCTTTATGTGTTTGTACTTTGGGCGTCTCTGCTGCCTTTTACACGACCGGGAACAGAAAGCCTACCAGGGAGCCGAGCAGTACGCCCGCCACGACTTGCAGCGGCGTGTGGCCGACCATTTCCTTCAGGTGCATATTCTGCAAAAAGGGAGCGTTTTTCTCGCTTACATCGATCCACTGGGCAATCATCTGGTTCAGCACCTTTGCCTGTTCACCGGTCTCGTGCCGGACGCCCATGGCATCGTGCATGGTGATGATAGCCACCACACAGGCCACCGCAAAAATCGGCGAGGAAACCCCGGCGCTGCGTCCGGTAACAATAGCCATGGCGCAGACGGTCGCGCTGTGTGCGCTGGGCATACCACCATCGCCCCACATCCGCTCTAACTGGAATTTACCCAGCAGAATAAAGTTGATGATGGTCTTTAGCACCTGTGCAATGAACCAGCTAAGAAGCGATGCGGTCAAGATCTGATTGGCTGATAAGATATTTTGAATAAACTGCATATCTGTATTCCTTTTTCTTTAGTTTTTGCGCACCAGAAGCTGCTGAGCCAGTTGCTGCAAAAAAGCTGCCTTTGCACCAAAATGCTGCTGCAGATCATTGCAGATCTGCTCGTTCAGCTTTTGCGCCAGCACCATTGCGCCGTCGGTTCCATACAGGGTAACAAAAGTGGTCTTGCCGTTTTCGCTGTCGCTGCCGATGGGTTTGCCCAGCTGTTCTGGGGTGCTGGTAACGTCCAGCACATCGTCCACGATCTGGAACACCAGCCCCAGCCCGTATGCGTAGGAGGCCAGTATCTCGCACTGCTGCGGTGTTGCACCGGCTGCGGCAGCGCCCATCTGGACGGCGGCATTGATCAGTGCACCAGTCTTGTTACGGTGAATAAGGCGCAGCTGCTCCTCGGTGGCCGCTAGCGCTTCATATTTCAGATCCAGCTCCTGCCCGTAGACCATGCCGCGGCTGCCTGCACCCGCGCCCAGTGCACGGGCGGCTGCCACGCAGATCTGCGGCGTAGCGGAGGCGTTTGCAATCACCTCAAAAGCCTCGGTCAGCAGCACGTCACCGGCCAGCATTGCCGTGGACTCGCTGAAGGCCTTATGGCAAGAGGGACGTCCCCGGCGCAGATCATCGTTGTCCATGCAGGGCAGATCATCATGGATCAACGAGTAGCAATGCAGCATCTCCACAGCTGCCGCGAACTGTGCGGCAACCTGCATCTCGCCGCCCAGCATATCGCAGACACTGAGCGTCAGAATCGCGCGGATGCGCTTTCCACCGCCCAGCAAGCTGTAACGAGCAGCCCTGCATACTTCTGATTCCTCGGGCAGAAAACGAGCGCTGGCAGCATCCAGCGCAGCCGTAGCCTGCCGCAGATATTCCTGATATTGCGCCTTATATTCCATTATTCTTCCTCCTGCTCCTGCGGGGCTTCTACGGTCTCGGCGATCTTTGCACTGATTTCCTCGATCTGCAGCGAGGTTTTTTCCAACGTTGCATGGCAGTACTGCATCAGGGAGGCAGCTTCCGCATACAACTTGACGGAATCTGCCAGCGAGGTGTCCTCCTGCTGCATCTGTACAAGAATCGCGTTCAGCCGATCCATTCCTTCTTCAAAGCTTTTGGGTGCTCTCATTGATCTCCTCCACCGTTTCCACACGGCATCGTGCCTGATATTGCCGACTGCGCACACAGATGGGCTGCTCCGGCTGCAGCTGCTCCACGGTGCAGACCTTCCCTTTTGTATCGGTCACAAGGGCATAGCCACGGGCCAGCACACGATATGGATCCAGCGATGCAGCCAGTGCAGCTGCGTGTTGAAGCTGCATATTTTTGTCATTCATACGCGTTTTTTGTTGTGCCTGAATGGCCTGCTGCACCTGTTGCAGGCGGCTTGAATACTGCTGTAAGATTTTGCTCGGCGCGCTCTGCTCCAACAAAAAGTTGTATTGCTCTAGACCATTATAGCACAACGCAAGCCGTTTTTGTATATTTTTGTGAATATTTTCTTCAATATTTTCAAAAATGCGCTGCTGTTCCTCCCGATCCGGCACCGCAAGCTCTGCGGCAGCGGACGGTGTGGGAGCACGCTGGTCGGCTACAAAGTCCAGAATGGTGTAGTCGATCTCGTGTCCGATGGCACTGATCAGTGGCGTTTTGCAGCGAAATGCTGCCCGAGCAATCTCCTCAGCGTTGAACACCCACAGGTCTTCCCTGCTGCCGCCGCCCCGGGCTACGATGATCTCGTCTACCCGCCCGCTCTGATCCAGCGTGCAGATGGCGGCGGCGATCTGCCGGGCAGCCTCAAAGCCCTGCACCGTTACCGGGCACAGCAGCAGCCGAACGGACGGCCAGCGACGGCTGATCACGTTGCGGATATCCTGCAATGCCGCCCCTGTTTTGCTGGTGACGACACCGATACATTTGGGGTATGCGGGCAGCGGCTTTTTTTGCGCCGGGTCGAACAGACCTTCCTTTTCCAGCCGGGCCTTCAGCTGCTCCAGCGCAAGCTGTGCTGCGCCCAGACCATCTGGAAACATCTCGTTTACATAGACCTGAAACGCACCGTCCCGCTCGTAGAGGGTAGCGCGGCAGCGTACCACGACCCGCATCCCCTCCTCCGGGCGAAACGCCAGACGGCGGGCATCGGTGCGGAACATCACCGCCTTTACGCTGCAGGCATCGTCCCGCAGAGAAAAGTAGCAGTGCCCGCTGCGGGCGTTCTGCACAAAATTTGCGATCTCACCCCGCAGGGCCAGATCGAACAACCCATCGTTGACATCCAGCAGCGTTTTGACATAATGATTCAGATCGGATACCGAGATCACATCAGCCATAGACCGGCCTCCCGCGCAGCAAGAATGGATACGCCGATGGCATTATCACTTGAATACTGCCCTGGCACAAAATAGACCTGCGGCAAACGCTGCTGCACCCATGTGCGGATGATATCGCTGCTCATCACACCACCGGCGCAGACCACCGGCAGACCGGGGTATTCCTTCTGTGCGGCCTTTGTCATGCGGACAACGGTATCTGCCACGCAGAGCAGGCAGTACTTGCAAACGTATTCCGGTGCTTTTCCGGCCGCAAGCAGGGCGTTACACTGGTTTTCCAGCCCAGAAAGGCTGCATTGCAGCCCCTTTACGCTGGACTTAGGCCGGATATCCTCGGCGCACTGCGCAGCAAGGCGGGAGACCTCTGCCCCTGCGGGGAAGCCAAAGCCCAGCCGCACGCCCACGCGGTCCACCGCCTGACCGGCGTACAGATCGGTACTGGTGCCAAGGGTGGTGATAGCACGCACCTGATCGCACAGTAAAAGATCCGTGGTGCCGCCGGAGATATGGAACAAAAGCACCTTCTGGGAGAACAGTGCCTCACCCTTTGCGGCATACAGCGCCGCAGCAGCGTGACCCTGCTGATGGGTAGTGTGGATCAGCGGAATGTCCCGTGCCGCCGCAAAGGCGGTCGCCGCACTGACACCAGCCAGAAAACAGGGCATATAGCTGCCCTCTACCGAGCGCGGCTTTTGCGAAACACCTACGGCATCTATTTTTGTCAGGTCGAATTCCTGCGCCAGCTCCTGCAGCATCTCCGGCAGAGCTGCTGTATGATGGAACAGTGCATCGCTTTGCCGGAGACCAAGCTGCCCGGCTTTTACCGGCAAAAAGCGCTTTTTTGCACAAACAACCTCCCCGGCTGTATCAAAAACTGCCAGAGAGGTTGCATAGTTGCTTGTATCGACCCCGAGCGTATAACGGCTCACTGTTCAGCCGACTCCGTGACGGCTTCATCACTCAGGCCGTGGTCGCGTGCCACAGCACCCAGCAGGCCATTCACAAATTGGTAGTCCTCGCCCGCGCCGTACTTCTTGGTCAGCTCCACAGCCTCATTGATGGCAACGCCGGGCTTGTTCTCGCCGCCGAACAGCATCTCGGCCACGGCCAGACGCAGCACGGTCAGGCTGACGCGGGGCAGACGCTCCATAGTCCAGTTGCGCAGATGGGCGCGGATCTCGTCATCCACCTCTGCGGAATGATCGTAGTAGGCGTTCAGCAGCAGGCGGCTGAACGCATCCACAGGATGCTCTTCATCGTTCTCGGCGTGATTGGACAGTGCCTCGGCCAGAGGAATGTCACCAAAGGTCTGCGAAAATGCCAGCAAAAAGGCGTTTTCACGGGCTTCTCTACGGGGCAGAATGTTTTCCATAATGTTCCTTTCGCAATACAAACCCTCCCCGCCGGGCGTACCGGGAGGAGGATCGTTTCTGATATGATTTTTTGCTGAATTTGTTACTGCGCTTCGGCAAGGCCTGCAATGACCAGATCCACGCGGCTAACCGTCACATTGGTCATGTTCTGCACGGCAGACTTGACGTTCTCCTGTACTTTTTCAGCCACAGAGGGAATCCGTGCGCCGAACTGCATCATCAGGTGCAGAGTGATGCTGGCCGTGCCGTCCCGCATCTCAACCACCACAGGCGGCTGGATACTGGCAGATTCCAGCAGGCTTTTCAGCTTTTTATTCTGCACGCCGCAGGACACCTCGGCAACGCCGTCTACTTCCAGTGCGGCGCAGCGGGCAATCTTACCCACGACCTCGGTCGAAATCTGAAGGCTGCCGCCCTGAAGATCCATGTTCTGTAAATCCATTGTGCTGTCCTCCATCCAAAGGCTGCTCCGGCAGCGGTTTCAAAACCCTGAAACCGGTCTGCCGTGCCTGCCTTTTGTGTTCAAACGCGCCCTTGTACAGTGCATAAAGGCGCGCAGCATTCATTTTTGATAGAGTTATTATACCATCAATGCGGGGGTAATTTCAATACTTGTTTGGAAAAGAAGATGGAAATCAGCATAGAATGGCATCCCGGCAGCGCATACGGCTTTCTGCCTGCAAGAAAAGCTGCGCCTGCGCCGCCGGGATATCCGCATAGATAAAGAGTGCTTACTTTACCTCCACCACCGTAATATTCTGGGCGGTCACGCTGCTTTTGTTCATCACCACATCCCGGATCTGTGCCACCTGCGCCGCCGTGAGCGGCTCACCCGCTGTCATCACGGTCAGGTCTGCCCGCCCTGCTTGCAAAAAGCACAGGCAATCCGCAAAGCCCTTGGCGCGCACCAGCGTTTCGATCTCGTTTTCTGCGTTCAGATCCTCCAGCCCTGCCGCCATTTGTGCGGTGTACTCCTTTTTCTCCTCCGCTGTCAGGGAGGAGGACTTCAGGCTCTTTTGCAGGGTATCCATCGCTTCGTCGTGTGCCTTTTCCCGCTTGAGCCGAGCCTGTTCAAAAAAGCGGGTGCCGCTGTCGTTTGCTACGCTGACAAGCTGTGCTTCGCCATAATTTTTATTGACACCGGAGGCGGCCTCCGCCTCTGTGGGCAGCGCATCCGTGATGGCAGTCTCCGCTTCTGCCTCCACTGGCTCTGCCGAGACCATGAGGGTGTCGTCCTCTGTCTGCGGAGTAATGTCTGCCCGGGCATACTGCCAGTTTAAGTAGACGGCAATGACCAGCGCTGCCGCCAGTGTCAGGGCGGTGACCCTGCGGGTGTTTCTGGAAAGTGCTCTCATAAAACGCTTCCTCCTTTGTTTTTGGGTAAATAGTTTTGGTGCTCGATCAAAGCAGCAGCTCAGCACTTGCGTTGCTCCACGCAGATGCGGTTCGCGGGCAGATCCAACAGCGAATGCAGCAGTTCAGTAATGCGGGCTGCAACCCGGACATCTCCCCCGCCCTCACACAGCACGGCGACCCCGCAGACCTGCGGCAGATAGGTAGTCTCGGCCAGCGCAGACCCATCCTGTAAAAGAACGTGCGTCTCCTGCTGTTGCAGATCTCCGGTCTGGGTATCTACTGCATAGATAGTCTCCTCCCCGGTGGTCAGAGTGACCATGACCGTGGTGCGCCCTGCTCCCTGCAATTGGCTGATAAGCTCTTCCAGCTGCTGCTCCAGTTGGGTCTGGTACTGGCTGACGGCAGCAGTCCGGACAGTAGATGCCGCGGTTTTCTGCGTGTTGCCGCTGGGTAAAAGTTCCGACAGCAAAAGCAGCAGCATTGCCATCACGCCGACCGTCACCGCCAGCGCGGTGCGGTTTTTGTTGTTTTGCAAAGAGCGTAAAGCGGAAAGCAATTCATTCTTCTTCACGGTGTGCTCCCCTCCGCTGCCGTGGGAGCGGTGCCCAGTGTCTGCTGCAAAAAGCTGAGTGCTGCCTGCTTTTGGGCGGCGGTACAGCCCGCCGGGAAGGCAGCAACAACCTTTTTTACCACGACCTGCTGCCCGGCTTTTTCCAGCGTGACCGTCACGCTGGCATCAAGCCCGAATTGCTGTCGGCACTGTGTAGTGCAATACTCTTCCAGTTGAGCCTTGGTCTCTGTCAGGATCTCCGTTTCCAGTGCATCCGGCTGTGCAGTGGACGTGGCCGCCGGGGCTGTACTCCCTGAAAAAGCGGTCAAAACCTTGCCCGGCAGGTGCGGCAACTGCGCAAGAAGGACTGCTAAAATATATAGCCCGGCTACGGCTTTTATGCACCGGCCAGCCCAGCTTTGCCCGCCAAAAAGGCTGACCAGTTCCGCCCCGATGCACGCCATGCAGAACACTGCCGCAGCCCGCTGAAACGCCTGCATCTAACCACCTCCTGTCAGCATCAGCAGCACGATGCCCACCACAAACAACATAAAAAACAAGGCCGTAACAGCCGCCATGCAGCGCACGGCTTCGACAAAGCATTGCAGCAGCTTGTGGCAATGCTCCAACCCGCCGATCCCGGCAAGCCAGCCGCAGCAGGACAGAAAAAGCAGATGTATCAGCAGCCCGAGATACAAGGGCGCAAATTCAGCCCCGATGCTGAGCAATGCGGCAATGCCAAGGGTGCTTTTGAGCAGCTGCATCCCGGCCAGCACTGCGTCTGCCGCGCTGCTCAGCGCCTGTCCCACAATGGGCACGCTGCCGGTCAGCAGCTGTCCCAGATGGGAGGCTGAACGATCCAGCTGCACCGTGACTACGCGCTGAATGCTCATCAGGGCGGCGAACGCTTTGCCTGCCCAGCCGATGGCCTGCCGCAGCAGCCGCCCGGTCAGAGTGCAGCCCTCGAACAGGCTTTTGCGGGAACTGATGCCGCAGGCCATGCTGATGGCAAGGTAGCTGCGCAGCAGCGGCTGCAGCCAGAGGGTGACCGCCTGTGCGATAAAACACAGCACCGTGAGCAGAAAGCCGTTTGCAGCCGCTCCGGCGTTCCATTCACCGCCAGCTGCCAACACGCCGCTGTATACCGGCAAAAAGCCCAGCAGATAACTTTTCCACCCGGCCATCCGGGTGCACAGGGCAGCGGCAAGCTTGTCCAGCTCCTGCCACAATAGAACGCCGCAGCCGCCGGCAGCCGCCAGCTCCAGCAGTGCTCTGTCGGCAGTGTCCTGCAAGAGAAATGCAAGTCCAGCTGCCAGCGACAAAAACAGCAGAACATCGGCATATTGTTGCATCGTATCCCGCAGCAATTGCACCGGTTCGGCGGCAAACAAACGCACAAGGGTGCCAAGCGGGTCTGCCGCAAACTGCTCGGCCTGTACAGGTGCCTTGTCGAGATAGGTTTGCCACGGTGTGGCTTCTGCTGCCGCAGCTTTCAGAGCGGTTTTGCTGCACAGAAAACCCAGCGTTGCCATGCAAATGATAAGGCCGCATTTTTTCATCCTGCCAACCCCCAGATCGTCTGGAATATCTGTTCCAGCAGCGGCCATACTGCTGCCAGTACGAGACACCGCCCCGCCAGCCCGGCGCACCATGCAAGAGTATCTGCTCCTGCTTCCTCGCAGAGGGTGCGGACGTAATCTGCCAGCAACAGGATGCCCGCGCTGCGCAAAAGGCAGGAAAAGGCTTGCGCATTGGTGCGCTGCCCCAGCTGTACCATTGCTTGCAGTACCCCGCGCAGCGGCTGTGCCAGACGGAGCAACAGCCACACCGCAGCACCCAGCGAAAGCAGCAACGCAAATGCCGGGGAATACCGCTGCAATAGAACTCCCGCAAAGGCCATCAGCAGCAGCGCAGTCAGCACCGGAACCGCCGCGCTCATAGCGCAAACAGAGACCGGATGGTGGCAAACAGGGTGCTGATCTGCTTGACGAGAATGGAGAGCACTACCACAAGCCCCGCCAATGTGGTCATCATGGCCTGATCCTCCCGCCCGGAGCGGATGAGCAGCTGATTAAGTACTGCTACGATGATGCCGATGGCCGCAATTTTGAACACAAGTTCGATATCCATCCGTTTCTCCTTTGTTCTGTACAGCTTTTACCAAAAGAGCAGCGCCAGCATCATACCGCCAGCCAACCCCAGACGGTGCGGCAAACCGGCCTGCCGCTGTGCTGTGCGGCGTGCCTGCTGTAAATAGTCCTCAAACCGCGCCGTATAGTAACCCAGCCGCTCGCATTCCTGTGCGGCCTCTGCGCGGCCGATTCCGCTAAAGCACTCTGCAAAGCAGGCACGCTCCTCTGCTGAAAGCTGCCACGGTGCAGGCAACTGCTGCAATGTACCGCCGGGATTTTGTGGCAAAAGGCCCTCGCGGCAAAGCTGCCGGCAGAGGCTTTGCAGGTCTGCCCGGCGGTACTGTATCTCCTGCCGGATGCGCTGTAATAACGCGATGGTGCCCTGCAAGGCAGCAAGGTGCAGACTTGTCTGAGCCTGTACCGCATCCCCCGCCAGCCAGCCGCACAGTGGGAGCAAAAGCAGGCCAAGCCCGTGCAGAAGGCCACTCATACGGCGCACACTTCCCGGATGCAACCCGGTGTCTCCCGCCCGGCAAGGATGACCAGCTGCCGCAGCATCCCGCGCTGCAACAAAGCCTGCACCTGCGGGCGGCACTGTGCCTGTGCAGCATCCGGCGCGTGGATACTGGCAATAAAATCCACCCCGCTGAAAAAGCCCTGCTCCAGTGCCATCGTTTCCTCCAGACTGCCCAGCTCGTCCAGCAGGATCACCTGTGGTGCCAGCGTACGCAGCGCCATCTGGACGGCGCGGGCTTTATCCACCCCGCCAATGCGCTCCAGCGGCGGAAGCGGCCCTTCCGGCGGGAAAAGCTCGCCCCGCTCGTCTATCACTGCCACCAGACGCTGCCGCTCAGCCAGCGTCCGGGCGATAGTGCGCAACAGGGTGGTCTTGCCGCTGCCGGGCTCTCCCACCACCAGCAGCCCGGTAAAGTGCTGTTCCAGCAGCTTGTCCAGCGCGGGCGGCAAAGGGATAACACAACTGCGTGCGATCCGCAGGTTGAGCGAAGTGACCTTTTGCAGAGCGATGCACTGCCCTTCCCGCTGTACGAACTGCCCCGCCACGCCCACGCGGTTGCCGACAGCAGTGGTCAGGTAGCCCTCAGCAAGCTCCCTTTCGTGGGTGTGCACCGAGCCGTTGCAAAGGGTGTGAAATATCTCTTCTATTTGCAGCGCATTCAGCCTTATTGCAGCCAGCTTTGGAGGGCAGCCCGGCAGTGCCGAAGCAGAGCATTGCCGCCCCTGTACGGTAAATGTGACCGCACAGCCAGTGCGCAGCCGCAGCTCCTGTATGCGCACTGCCGTTTGTACGGGCAGCTGTGCCAGCAGCGATGCAAGCCAAGCGGGAAGGGCTCTGACAGCCTGATAATACTCGTCCACTTTGGTTTCTCCTTCCACGAAAGCTTTGTGCTAGCATTGTATGCGCTTTGTGCGTCATTAGAACCGGGAACCGGGAACGGGCAAACAAAAAAAGCCTCTGCAACAGCATTGCAGAGGCTTTTGAAATTACTTGTATTTCGGCATTTAAGAGGGCGCTTTAAGTCGTTTCCTGTTCTGCCGGAGCATCCTGCAGCATAGCAAGAAATTCCTGCTCGGTCAGCACCGGCACGCCCAGCGCCTGTGCCTTGGTCAGCTTGGAGCCAGCCGCTGCACCGGCCACCACATAGGCCGTTTTTTTGGAGACCGAGCCACTGGCTTTGCCGCCGTTTTTCACGATCAGCGCCTCGGCTTCGTTGCGGGAGAGGGTCTCCAGCGTACCGGTGACCACCAGCGTTTTGCCCGCCAGTTTATCTCCCTTCGGCTCGCCCTTCCACTGCATATTGACCCCGGCATCTGCAAGGCGATGCACCAGATCGGTGGTGCCTTCCTTGGCAAAGAACTCCACCACACTCTGCGCCATCACGCCGCCAAAGCCGTCGATTTCGCTGATCTGCTCAGCGGTGGCTTCCCGGATGGCCTGCAGTGTGCCGAAATGTTCTGCCAGCAGCGCGGCTGCCTTATCGCCGATGTTGCGGATGCCAAAGCCGAACAAAAGTTTATCCAGATTGTTTTGCTTGGAGGCAGTAATAGCTTGCAGCAGATTGTCCGCGCTTTTCTCCTTGAATTTGTCCAGCTCCAGCAGCTGTTCCCGGGTCAGCGTGTAGATATCTGCTGCGGAATGCACCAGTTCCTTTTCCACCAATTGGGTGGCCACTGCCTCGCCCAGACCCTCGATGTCCATGGCATCCCGGGAGGCAAAATGGATGATATTGCGCAGTGCCTGTGCCGGACACTCCGGGTTTACACAGCGCAGGGCAGCCTCATCCTCCAAGTGCACTACCGGCGCACCGCAGGAGGGGCAGACCGTAGGCATGGTGTAGGGTTCAACCCCCTCTGCATGATGGGTGACCCCGATGACCTCCGGGATAATATCGCCTGCCTTGCGCACCTGAATGGTGTCCCCGATGCACAGCCCGAACTGTCGGATGAAGTCCTCGTTGTGGAGGGTGGCGCGGGCTACCGTAGTACCTGCCAGAAATACCGGGTCAAAGCAGGCGGTGGGGGTAAGCACGCCGGTGCGCCCCACAGCCACCTCGATGCTGCGCAGGGTGGTCTCCTTGACCTCCGGCGGGTATTTGAAGGCGATGGCCCAGCGCGGGAATTTGTTGGTGGAACCCATCAGCTCCCGCTGCGCAAAATCGTTCACCTTGATAACGGCACCGTCCATGTCAAAGTCCAGCTTGGAGCGGTTCTGCCCGATGTTCTCGATTTCGGCAATGGCGTCCTCGATATCACGCACTACATGGTAGCGCGGCGATACCGGCAGGCCAAGGCTCTTGAGGTAATCAAGACTTTCGGAGTGCTTGGTCAAGGTCTTGCCCCGGATCTGCTGCACATTGAACACAAAGATGGAAAGCCCCCGGCTGCCGGTGATGCGGGCGTCCTTCTGCCGCAAAGAACCGGCTGCTGCGTTGCGGGGGTTTTTAAAGGGTGCTGCACCCTGCAATTCCTGCTCGGCGCACAGGTGCTGAAAGGCTTCGTGAGGCATATATACCTCGCCGCGCACCTCCAGAAACTCCGGCGCATCTTTAAGGGTCTTGGGGATGCTGCGGATGGCGCGCACGTTTGCGGTAACATCCTCGCCCACCACGCCGTCACCGCGGGTGGAGGCGCGGACGAGCTGTCCATTCTCATACTCCAAGCTGCAGGAAAGGCCATCGATCTTGATCTCTACGACATACTCCGGCTCTACTCCGGCCTCGCGGACGCGGCGGTCGAAGTCCCGCAGCTCGTCAAAGGAAAATGCATCCAGCAGACTTTCCATCTTGACGGCATGGGTCACCTTGGGCAGCTTGCTGCTGGCGGTGCCACCCACCTTCTGGGTGGGCGATGCTGCTGTGACCAGCTGGGGAAACTGTGCTTCCAGCTCCTTTAATTCCCGCGTCAGGGCATCGTATTCAAAATCCTCCAGCTCCGGCGCATCCTGATCGTAGTAAAGTCGGTTGTTTTTCTCAATAATTGCGCGCAGTTCTTTCACACGCTTTTTTGCCTGTTCCAGTTCCAAATATTCCACTCTCCCGCGATATCATTTTGCCGCCCGCCGTGCTGCTTTCCCGGCAGAAACAGTGCTGTACACCGGACACAGCAGCCGAGCGGTAGTCGTTTGCATTTGTATCTTCCTTAGTATACCACATCCATGGATGGTCTGCAAAGCGCTAAATACAAATCGTATTTTTAAAGTGCTCTCGTACGTTGAAATCGATATCAGCACACATCAAACGTTGATTTTTAATCACTAGTGCAAGATACTAAACGTATACTCATTATATTTTATAACGTTGATTCGTTCTGTTTTTCATTTTCCTTTGCTGGCTTAATCAGTAATTCTTTGCGTTGTGTTTTCTACGCAGTACGAACAAAAAAGCCCCTCCCCGGTGCGGCAGCTTGTGCCATCCGGGAAAGGGGTACAGTTAAGTTTGCAGCTCAGGTGACCGGGATCAGCAACCGCTGTGCCTGCGGCAGACAGGCAAGTTCCTCTTCCAGCTGGTTTGCCGCAAGGATCTGCGCCGGGGCTACATGGAACCGCCGGGCCACTGCAAACACCTCCTCTCCGGCCTGTGCGTAGTAGATACGCAAGGCGATCTCGGGGTCGGTATTGGGCAGCGGGTCGCCAAGGGTAATGCTGCCGATGACCGGGCTGGTGGTACAGCCTAAAATCGCGCCCTCTGCCCGGACTGTAATCGTAGCCTCCAGCGTACCGCCCGCACAGGTGCATTGCATGTTCTCGGTGCTCAGCCAACATTCCGGCACAAGCACCGTTCCCTCCGGCGGCGTAATGGGCAGCGGGACAGCGACCTCCAAGGTTTTTTCGTAGCTTTCCAGCTCGCCGAGGGTGTTCTCTGCAAGGGCTGTTACCACCGCCTTTGCGGCAAGCACCCAGCCCTCCCCTTTTTGGACGGCCTGCTGCGGGCCATAGTGCACAAAGCAGGCCCGCAGCTGCGCCCCTGCATCCGGAAGAGGTCCGGAGCCTGTGGCGGTGGCGGTATCATTCAGGGTGCAGAGCAACTGCTCTGTGACGAGCGGCTGCGGTGTGAGTTCCGTTTCAAACCGGGTGGAAAAAGCATCCACTGCCACTTGCAGCTGATAGCTTCGCCATGCCCGCAGGTGTAGCATGACATTCGCCGTCAGCTGGGCGGCGGCGCTTTCCGCCTGCGACAGGGTAAAGCCCACCGGCTCTGCCACGCACAGGCAGCGGCAATCCTCGGTGATGCCCTCTAAATCTATTACCTGCTGGAAGGGCAGTGCCGCCGCCTGACTTTGCAAGGCAGTGTCCCCTTCTGCCCGCCACGCACACTGCACCCGCAGTTCCCCCTTGACCACAGCTTTACCGGCAAGCAGCTTTACCTCTGCCACACAGGCGTTGCCGGTAATATCCAGTACAGCCGCGGGGGGCTTTGCAAAGACAAGCTCTCCCTCTAAGGTAACAAGCTTATCCAACACGGCCACACTGCGCACGCCTTGCAGGGTGCGCAGCTGCTGCTCGATGCCGCCATCTGCCAATGCGGTGATCACCTCGGTCTTGCACTGGGTGTGCACCGTGACCACCAGCCCATAGGCGCCCCGCACCTCGATGCGGCGCGGGTCTGCCGCGCGGGTGTTGAGGTACTCTGTCTGCCCTTCCACCACGGCTGTCCATGCCGTAAAGGTAAGCTCCGGCAGTTCCAGCTGCCGGGTGAAGGGCAGCTTTTGCTCGGTCTGGCACAGGTCTTTTTCTGCTTTGCTCTGGTAAAACACCGTGCAGCGCAGATAGCCCTCTAAGGTAAGTCTGCCCGGTTGCAACTGCCGCTGCAGAACAACCGGGCGGACAAAGCACTTGACCAGCTTACCCACCGGCGGCAGGTCATCCGAGATGCGGATATCGGTCTCCAGCGGAAGTTCTGCTTTTACGGTACAGCCTGCCCCGCCTTGCGGCAGCGTATCCCGGAATATCTTCAGTTCCATGTGCAGTGTGCTCCTTTCCCTGTCCGTTTCCGTAAGAGTGTATGCGGCAGCAGGCGACGGTATGCCGGCAGTAAAAGGCCGGTGTGCAGCAGCTTTGCCACACACCGGCCTTTTTTGGATTCAGTTCTCTTTGCGGATGCCGAACAGCTTGCGCAGAATGCCGCACAGCGCTTTCGGGCTGCGAATGACCACTACCTGCATCTCCACCCCGCCTTTCGCTCATGTTTACCCCATTATAGCGTCTGACGGGCAAAAATGTTCCGGGAAGAGGTTTAATCTGCGATGGTCTCCACCACCACAAGCGCGCCCTGCCGTGTGCTGATGGTGATGCAGTCCGATCCTTCGGCATATTCGTTGCTCACGCCCAGCGGATAGCCTGCTGTGAGCACGGCATCCTCTAACTCATAGAAGGAGCCTTTTTCATACACGCCCTCGGCGCGTCCCTCCATGGGGAAGGCGGAGAAGTAGAAGAACTCCTCCTTGGGATAGCGGCGGCTCTCGCCCGGCAGCACAAAGGTGATGCGGGAGCGCTCGTCCTGCAAGGCAGCGCGGATGCCGCGCTGCTCCAGCCCAAGGCCGGTGCACAGGTTTGCAAGGGTGTGCTCCACCCGCTTGCCGCCCAGTGCGCCCAGCAAAAGCGCCTCGTCAAAGCCCTTTTGCGCCGCGAGCTTTGCGGCATACTCGGTATCGGTGTCGTCCTTGACGTGGGGTAAAACGACGATATCGTCCGCATTCTGCTGCGGACAGGGAGCGGAATCAAAATCGCCTACAATGATATCCGGCTTGCAGCCCAGCCGTTCGCAGTTGCGGTAGCCCGCATCGCAGGCAATGATAAAATCATCGCTGCGCAGCAAGCGCTTAAATTCCGGCTGCACCGGGCAGGCGGAAAGGATCACACAACGGGACATCTCATTCTTCCTTCCGTATTACACTTTCGGGCGCTGCCAGTCCTTGACATCCTTTACCTCGTCGTACATGGCGCAGTAGCTGTCGTACCGGGTCTTGGAAAGTTTGCCCTCTGCCAGCGCTTCCCGCACAGCACAGCCTTTTTCGCTGCGGTGGGAGCAGCCGGTAAACTGGCACTGACCAAGATAAGGGCCAAATTCCGGGAAAGCGTGCTCAAGATTCTCCTTGGGGATGAACCCGGCACGATTCGCCTCCAAGCTGGCAAAGCCCGGCGTGTCGGCGATGCGTCCGCCGTAGGCTTCAAAGATGGTCACCTCACGGGTTGTGTGGCGGCCGCGTCCCAACTTCTGGCTGATGGCGCTGGTCTCGCGGGCAGCGTCCGGCAGCAGCGCGTTCAACAGGGTGGATTTGCCCACACCGGAGTTGCCGCAGAAAGCGCACAATCTGCCGTTGATCCACTGCTTTACTTCGTCCAGACCTGCACCGCTTTCGTAGTCGATGCGGATAAACGGCAGGGTGGACTTTGCATAGGCATTTGCCAGAAAATCCGCCTCGGCAAGGTCGCTTTTGGTACACACCACCACCGGCTGTACGCCCTTATCCACCGCAATGGCCGAAAGCTTATCCAGAACCAGCGTGCTGGGGGTAGGCTGGGTGGTGCTGGCCACAAGAAACAGCACATCCAGATTTGCCACCGGCGGGCGCACAAAAACATTTTTGCGGGGCGCGATCTGCGCAATGACCGCTGCGCCATTCTCGGTCTCCAGCGTCACCTCATCCCCTGCCACGGGGGTGATCTTCTGCTTGCGGAAGATGCCGCGGGGTTTGCACTCCACGATGCCATCCGGCGTTTTTACATAGTAAAAGCCGCCAATGCCTTTTACGATATAACCGTTCATGCATATCCTCCGTCAGCCCAACAGCGAGGACCACCAGTCCAGAATACCGCCGCCTGTGGAGCTGCTGCTGGAGCTCGGCTCGCTGCTGCCGCCGGTGCTCTCACCGCCGGTAGAACCTTCGCCCGTGGTGCCGGAAGTAGTGCCATCGCCACCCGGCTGCTCCGGTTCCTGTACCGGTGCAGCGCCCGCGCTGACCACAACGTTTACGCGGCTGTTCAGTTTTGCGGTAGTACCTGCCGCAGGGTTCTGGCTGAGCACCGTACCTGCGGGCTGGTCGCTGTATTCTTCACTCTGGCTGCCAAGCCCCAGATGGTTCTGCACCAGCAGGGTGCGGGCATCATCCACGCTCATGCCGGTAAGCGAGGGTACCTTGGTGGTGGTAGACACCTGCGGACGGCTGATATAAAGGATGACCGTAGAGCCTGCCGCCACCTGCGTACCGGCGGCAGGGTCGGTGCGGATGACCGCACCGGAGGCCACCGAGGTATCCACAGCCTGCGTGACCAGCACCGAAACGCCCAGTGCCTTGAGCTGTTGCTCGGCATCGGTTTGCACATAGTTGGTCAGGTCCGGCACGGTGACATACTGGGTGCCCAGGCTGACGGTCAGCGTCACGCTCTGACCCTCGCGGACGGTGCGGCCGGATACCGGCGACTGCTTATAGATATAACCGGCCGCATAGTTGCTGTTATACTCCTCTTCCCACTCTGGGGAGATCTGGCCGGATGCAATCTGATCCGTAGCCATGGCCTGCTCTTTGGTCATGCCGATATAATCCCCAAGGGTGACATCGGCCTTGCTGTTCATCAGGTTGGAGGAGTCGTTCAGGATCATCCAGCACAGTGCCATGCAGGCCAGTGCAAAGGCAATGGTGATGCCGAACAAGGCCGGCAAAAAGACAGTGCGGCGTTTTTTGCCCGGTTTTCCCTTGCCTTTTTTGCGGGGTGCGGGCTGTTCGTTCTGACGGATCGCGCGGTTCTGGTTCATGGTACGTTTCACCACCTTTTCGGGCGCTTCTTCTGTAATATACTGATATTCAAACAGCACGGAGGGGTTCTGCACATAGGTGTCCAGTGCTTCCAGCATCGCCCGTGCCGAAGGGTAACGGTTCTGGGGGAGCTTTGCCATAGCCTTTTCGGTGATCTCCACCAGCGCATAGGGCACTTCCGGTGCCAGTTCGTGCAGCGAGCGGGGCTCGTCCGAGATCTGCTTGATGGCAACCTCAACCACGTCATCGGCATCAAAGGGCAGATGTCCGGAAAGCATCTCGTACATCATGACGCCCACAGAGTAGATGTCGCTGGTGCGGTCGGTCTCGTCTCCTTTTGCCTGCTCCGGGCTGATATAATGCACGCTGCCCATTGCCTTGCCGGCCAGCATCTGGTTATCTGCCCGGGAAATGCGGGCGATACCGAAGTCCATCATGCGCAGCTGGCCGTTATCCAGCAGCATAATATTCTGGGGCTTGATATCCCGGTGCACGACGCCGTTGGCGTGGGCATGCTCCAGCGCCTTGAGGATCTGGGAGATGAAGTGCACGGTCTCCCGGCTGGAAAGCTTGCCGCCCCGCTCGTTGAGGTACTCCCGCAGGGTCATGCCGTCCACATATTCCATAACAATATACTGCAGATGGTCGTTGACCGAGACATCGTACACCTTAACGATATTGGGGTGATTCAGCAGTGAGATGGCCTTGGATTCGTTTTTAAAGCGGCGCACAAGATCCGGGTCGTGCATATACTCCCGCCGCAGCACCTTGACGGCCACCACAGTCCCGGCAGGCACAGGACCGTTCTGTCCTCGCATGACCGCCTTATACACGTTGGCCATGCCGCCGGAGCCGATCAGCTCCTGCACCTCATACAGACCGTCCAGTCTTTTACCGATCAGGTTATCCATGGCGCACCTCCATCGGCTCTACTCCCACCAGCAGGGCGGTAATGTTATCCGGGCCGCCGTTTTCGTTGGCGGTACGGATCAGAACGTCCGGCAGATCGTAAAAAGACCCGCTGCGCAGCAGTTGCTCCAGCTGCTCTGTGGGTACGGCATTGGTCAGGCCGTCCGTGCACAGCAGCAGAACATCCCCTGCCTGCAGCGCTACGGTGGTGAACTCCGGCTCCAGCCGGTAATCCACGCCCAGCGCCCGGGTGATGATGTTTTTCTGCGGGTGATGCTCTGCCTGCTCCTGCGTGATGGTGCCGCAATCCACAAGCTCCTGCACATAGGAGTGGTCGTGGGTCAGCTGCGCCAGCTTACCGTCCCGGTACAGGTAGGCGCGGGAATCGCCCGCGTGGCTCAGATAGGCCTTGCCGCCGCGCACCAGAGCGCAGACGGCGGTGGTGCCCATACCGGCCAGAGACTCCTCCCGCAGTGCCTTCTGGAACACATAGCGGTTGGCACTGAGCAGCGCCTTTTTCAGAAAAGTCTCCTCTTCGCCGGGGATGCACTGGTTGTACTGCTCCTGAAAGCAGCGCTCGATGACGCTGCACGCACACTGCGAGGCTTCCCGCCCGCCGCGTGCGCCGCCCATGCCATCGCATACCAGCGCCCATGCTGCATCGCCGGGCAGTTCCCCGGCACGGTAATCATCCTGATTGTCCTGCCGGACGCGCCCCACGTCCGTTTTTCCTGCAAGTTTCATAGGTTTCTCCCTCTATTTATGCCTTGCCGTTCATTTCGTCGCGGCGCAACTGGCCGCAGGCGGCGCTGATCTCGCTGCCAAGGCGGCGGCGCACCGTAGCGTTTACGCCAAGACTTTCAAGCTTTTGCTGGAACCGGCGCACATTGGCTGCATCCGTAGCGGAGTACGGACTGCCGTCCACTGGGTTGATGGGGATCAGATTTACATGAGCACCCATGCCCCGGATCAGGTCTGCCAGCTGCTTTGCGCAGACATCAGAATCATTGACACCGCGCACCATGGAATATTCAAAGCTGACCCGGCGGCCGGTAGTCTCCTGATACCGGCGCACGGTCTGGATCAGCTGCTCCACCGGGTAGGCATCGTTGACCGGCATCATACTGCTGCGGATCTGGTTGGTGGGTGCGTGCAGCGAGATGGAAAGGGTGAGCTGCAGTTTTTTCTCCGCCAGCTGGTCGATCTTGGGCACAAGGCCGCAGGTGGAAAGGCTGATGTTGCGCATGCCGATATTGACGCCCTCGGGCGAGGTGATATTCTCCAAAAAGCGCATCACTTCGTCAAAGTTGTCCAGCGGCTCGCCGATGCCCATGAGCACGATATGGGAGATGCGCTCGCCGATATCTTTCTGGGCAGTGTAGATCTCGGAGCATATCTCGCCTGCTTCAAGGTTGCGCACACGCCCCGCCTGTGTGGAGGCGCAGAACCGGCAGCCCATGCGGCAGCCCACCTGCGTGGACACGCACACGGTATTGCCGTAGTGGTAACGCATGACAACGGTCTCGATGCAGTTGCCGTCAGCCATGCGCAGCAGATACTTCACAGTACCGTCTTTAGCCTCCTGACGGCGCTCGATCTGCGGTGCAGCGATATAAAAGGTTTCTTCCAGCTTTGCCAGCAGGGTCTTGGGCTGGTCGGTCATGGCAGAAAACTCGGTGACCAGCTTCTGGTGCACCCAGTGGAAGATCTGCTTTGCCCGGAAACCCGGCTGCCCCAGAGCTTTCAGTTCAGCAGTCAATTCTGCCAGCGTCAGAGAAGAAATACAGCGTTTTTGTTCCATTCTGTTCTCCTATAAGAGGATACGACCCACAAAGGTCATGCTTATTGCGTTGCGGCGGCTTTTTGCAACACGCACAGGAAAAAGCCGTCCATGCCGGTGCGGGTGGGCACCGAAAGGCAACCATGCTCCCCTGCCGTCATTCCGGCGGGCAGCGGCACCTCCGGCGCGCAGACCGCAAATTCCGGGTGGCGCTGCAAAAAGGCTGCGATCTGCTGCTGATTTTCTGCCGGGTCGATGGTGCAGGTGGAGTAGACCAGCCGTCCGCCCGCCTTGAGCAGCGCCGCAGCGGTATCCAGAATTGCCGCCTGTGTGGCAAGCAGTTCTGCCTGCCGGTCAGCTTCCAGCTTTTTATAGCGCAGATCCGGCTTTTTTGCCAGAATGCCCAAGCCGCTGCAAGGCACATCCGTCAGGATGCGGTCTGCCATGGGCAGTGCAGGGTTCGGTTTGGTGGCATCATTACAAAGGGTATGCACCCCGGTAAAGCCCATGCGGTCTACCGCGGTGCGGATCAGCCCCACACGGTTCTCTGCTGCATCGCAGCTGTACAGCTCTCCTGTACCCTGCATCTGCTCGGCCAGCAGAACGGTCTTGCCGCCGGGGGCAGCGCACAGATCCAGCACCGTCTCGCCGGGGGCTGCGCCCACGCAAAGGGCTGCCAGCTGGCTGGCCTGTCCCTCCACATGGTAGTAGCCCTGCCGGAACAGTTCGTTGTCTGCCGGACTGCCGGCAAATCGTGCCAGCACGCTGCCGGGCACAATACCCTGCCGCACCTCTGCTGCGCCCTGCTCTGTAAGCAGCGCGCACAGCTGTGCAGCGCTGGCCTTGAGGGGGTTTGCACGCAGACTGGTCAAACCGCCATCGGCCTGATAGGTCAGGATGCCCAGTGCTTCATCCGGGTAATTTTTGTGGAGGAATTCCGCCACATCCCGCCCGGCAGAGCCAAGCACCATCAGGCGCTGGATCTCGTCTTTAAAGACGGCAGCGTCCAGATTATAGCCGCAGGCCTTGCGCAGCACGGCATTGACAAGGCCGGAGGCGCTGGATTTTTTAAAAGTGCGGGTCAGCTTGACTGCCTCGTTCACCGCAGCAGAGGCAGGAACCTGCATATAGCGAGCCTGTGCCAGTGCAGCGCGTAAAATTTCCCGCACGGGTGCATCCAGCTTTGCCAGACCCTTGGGCAGAAACTGCTCCAGAATATAGTCCAGTGTGCCGCGATGCTCCAGCACGGTGTAGAAAATGGCACTTGCAAAGGCCTTATCCCGACCTTCCAGCTTCTGGCGCCTGAGTTCTGCGTCCAGCACCAGATTGGAAAAGCCATCCTGCTCCTGCCGTACCAGTGCGGCGACTGCCGCCGCACGCGGATTTGCGGCCATCAGAGACTATCCCCCGTTTTCAGACGCAGACCCGCTGCAAAGGCAGTGCCGTCCATAGGCTTTTTGCCCTCCGGCACGACCTCCAGCAGCTGGATAGCCCCCTCGCTGCAGGCTACGGTCAGGGGCTTTGTGGCCAGCACCGTGCCAGGGGCTTCGCCATGAGCGACAGCCACACGGCAGGACATCACCTTGAGCTTTTTGCCGCCAGAGGTGATGAACCATGCACCCGGCCAAGGGTTCATGCCGCGCACCCAGTTGTGGATATGGGCGGCAGTGTCGGTCAGGTGGAACTCCGCCATCTCCTTGTTCAGCATGGGGGCAAGGGTAGCATTCTCGTGCTGTTGCGGCACAGCCGTCAGAGTACCTGCAGCGATCTGAGGAATCGTTTCACACAGAGCTTCGGCACCCACAGCGGTAACGCGGTCGAACAATTCACCGCTGGTCTCCTCGGGGTCGATGGTGATTTTTTTGCAGTACAGCACATCGCCGGTATCCAGCCCCTCATCCATCTGCATGATGGAAACGCCAGTCTCAGCGTCACCGTTCAGCACCGACCACTGCACCGGGGCGCTGCCGCGATACTTCGGCAGCAGCGAAACGTGCAGATTGATGCAGCCGTAGCGGGGCATTTCCAGCACGGACTTCGGCAGAATGCAGCCATAAGCCACCACCACGATCAGTTCCGGGGCAAGGGCGCGGATAGTGTCATCCTCGCTGCCGTCCCGCAGGGTGCGGGGCTGGAACACGGGCGTACCATGCGCCAGTGCGACCTCCTTGACCGGCGGCGCGGTGAGCACCTGCTTGCGGCCGACAGGCTTATCCCGCCGGGTGTATACGGCACAGATGTCGTGCCCGGCAGCATACAGGGCTTTCAGGCACTCGGCAGCAATATCCGGCGTACCCATGAACAAAATGCGCATCAGTTGTTTCCTTTCGCTTCGCGGGCGGCCTTTTTGCCTTCCTCGGTATCCTCATAGAAGTACTCGCTGGACTCCATGATGGTGATGCCATCCAGATGGTCGTTCTCGTGCTGGATGCAGCGGCCCAGCAGGCCATCGGCTTCCAGCTCGAACCATTCGCCGTTGCGGTCCTGCGCACGCACCTTGACGGCAACCGGGCGGGTCACAGCGCCGTTGTGCCCCGGGAAGGACAGGCAGCCCTCGTAGGCCGTCTCTTCCTCCTCAGAAACAGCAAGGATCTCGGGGTTGACGAAATCAATGAACTTGTACTCGTAATCCTCGGGGATCTCCTCCGGGGCGTCGGTGGTGTCCCACACCACGAACAGGCGGCGCATCATACCCACCTGCGGGCCAGCCAGACCCACGCCGTCGGCGGCGATCATGGTCTCGCGCATATCGTCCAGCAGGGTGGCCAGACGGTCGTCAAAATTGGTCACAGGGCGGCAGACCTTGTTCAGGATGGGGTCGCCTTCTTTAACAATATTACGGATAGCCATAATGGTACCTCCAGTTTTATCAGATGTCTCCGTCCGAGTGCAGGTCTACCACGACCGATGCCTTGGACGGCAGTTTTTCTTTTTCATACAGTGCCAGCGTGCTGCGCACAAGGTCGCGGAAACGGCGGTCGTTGCGGCACTTGACGGTGAGCTTATAGCGGTAGGTGTCGTTGATCTTTTCAATGCTGCCGGGCGTAGGGCCCAGAATGCGCAGGGGCAGATCCGGCTGCTTGGCCGCCTGCTGCCCTAAAAGCGCCGAGAAACGGGCAGCGGCGCGCGCCACCTCGTTCTCCCTTGCACCGGCAAAGCCAATGACGCACAGCCCGCAGAAGGGCGGGTACAAGCCAAGCTTGCGGTAAGCGATCTCCTGCTCGTAGAAGGCATCATAATCCTGTGCAGCGGCAAGGGTGAGCACCGGGTTGTCCGGGTCGGTGGTCTGGATGATGGCAAAGCCGGGCTCTTTTGCGCGGCCGCTGCGTCCCACCACCTGTGTGATCAGGCTGAACACGTTCTCGTATGCCCGGAAGCCCTGCGCGAACAGCAGCGAATCAATGCCCAGAACACCCACAAGGGTCACGTCCTCGAAGTCCAGACCCTTCGCCACCATCTGGGTGCCTACCATGATATCGTATTCATGCGCTGCAAATTTGGCAAGCAGTTTCTCGTGGGCGTCCTTGGCGGCGGTAGAGTCCTGATCCATACGTAGCACCCGCGCCTCCGGGAAGAGCTTTGCCAGCTCCTCTTCGGCTTTTTGGGTGCCAAAGCCCCGGTACTGTAATTTGCCGCCACAGGCCGGGCAAAGGGTGGGCGGCGGCTCCTGCTGGGAGCCGCAGTAGTGGCACAGCACCTTATGCGCTGATTTGTGGTATACCATGGGCACGCTGCACTTGGGGCACTTGAGCACCTCGCGGCAGTCCTCGCACTGGGCGATGGTCTGGTAGCCCCGGCGGTTGAGCAGAAGAATGGTCTGCTTTTCCGCTTCCAGATTGCGGCGGATGGCATCTTCCAGCGCAAGGCTGATCTCCCGGGGGTTGCCCGCAGCCAGCTCTGCCCGCATATCCACGATCTGCACGCTGGGCAGCGGGTTGCCGCCGTAGCGCTTGGTCAGGCGCACCAGCTGGGTGCGGCCGTTCTGTGCAGCGTAGAAGCTCTCGGTGCTGGGGGTGGCGCTGGCCAGAAGCAGCAGGGCGCCGTTTTCGGCGGCACGCTGCCGGGCGACCTCGTGGGCAGAGTAGCGTGGTGCGGATTCCGACCGGTAGGTGTGCTCCTGCTCCTCATCAATGATGATAAGGCCGATGTTTTCCAGCGGCGAAAACACTGCGCTGCGGGTGCCGACCACGATATCTGCACCGCCGTCCTGGATCATCTGCCATTGCAGCAGACGCTCGGTATGGTTGAGCGCGGAGTGCTGCACCGCCACCCGGCGGCCGAACTGCCCCTTGAGCCGCAGGATCATCTGCGGGGTCAGGCTGATCTCCGGCACCAGCACCAGCGCCTTGCGGCAAAGTTCCAGACAGCGGGAGATCAACTTTAAAAACACCAGCGTCTTGCCGCTGCCGGTAACACCGTACAACAGCGCCGAATGGGGTGCGGTATCTTCTAGCTTAGGCAGCAGCGTGTCGTAAGCGGCCTGCTGCTGCTCTGTGAGGGTGATGGGGTCGTTACGCAGCGGGATGGAGGCGTAGAGGTCGATGGACTTATTCACCTTGCTGCATTCCAGCACACCCTTGGTGCACAGGTTATCCAGCACGGCGCGGCTGATGCCCTTATCCTCCAGTTCGTTCAGGGTGCGAGGGCCGCCGCTCAGCAGCGCCACCGCCGCCAGCTGCTTTGCCGTAGGCTTTGGCTTTTGCGGCAGAGTGCCCACAAGCTTATAGGCATTTTCGGTGTGACGGGTAAGCTGCTTTTGCAGCACCGGGGTCACACCGTCTGCGGCCACAGCAGGCTTGTACTGTGCACCATACGGAATGACTGCCTTGACGGCCTCGTAGTAGGTGCAGAAGGTGCGTTCCTTTAAAAAATGCACCAGCCGCAGCAGCTCCGGGGTCAAGCAGGCCGAAGCCGGGGCTACGTCAAACAGATATTTCAGCTTGGAGTGCTCCGGCTCGGCATCGCAGGCCAGTACCACACCCATGCGGGCGCGGCTCCCCTTGCCGAAGGGTACCAGTACCATGCTGCCAAGGCGCACCACATTCTGGTGCTCCGGCAGAACGGCGTAGGTATACAGCTTATCAAAATGGAAGGTCGCATTGCTGACGGCAATGCCTACCGTCTTGGGCATTCGTCCAACTCCTTCAACGCTTGATTGTTTACTTCTGCAGCCCGGCACGCTGGCAGATGACCTGATAAAGCTCTGCGGCGCAGGGCTCGATCTGGTTGTTGACCAGCTTTACGGTAAACTTATCCTGCTCGGCCAGCTCCTGCCGGGCGGTGGCGAGACGCTCCTGAATGCTTTCCTCGGTCTCGGTGCCGCGGCCGCGCAGACGGTGCTCCAGCTCCTCCACAGAGGGCGGCAGCAGGAACACGGTGGTAGCGCCCGGGAACATCCGGCGGATATTGGCAGCGCCGTGCACGTCAATGACCAGCACGACCACCTTACCGGCTTCCAGCCGCTTTTCCACCTCAGACTTCAGGGTGCCGTAGTAGTTGCCGTTATAGAAGTTGTGCTCCACCACCTGATCGTTTTCCAGCAGTTGCTGGAACTGCTCGCGGGTGCGGTAGTAGTAGTCCACACCCTCCTGCTCGCCGGGGCGCGGGGCGCGTGTGGTGGCAGAGACAGTCTTTTCGATCTCGGGGTGTGCCTCGCGCAGTGCCTTGACCACGCTGTCCTTACCAGTACCGGCTGCACCGGAAACTACAAACAGAAATTTATCATTCGCCATGAGATGTTTCTTCCTCCATTGATGCTCTACCCTCCTGCCCGGCGGCGCGGCTTGCCACCGTTTCGGGCTGAAGGGCAGACAGCACGACATGATCGGAGTCCATGATAAGCACAGCCCGGGTGCTGCGGCCGTAAGAGGCGTCGATCAGCATCCCCCGCTCGCGTGCTTCCTTCACCAAACGTTTGACCGGTGCGGAGTCCGGGCTGACGACTGCCACCACGCGCCCCGCACTGACCATATTGCCAAAGCCGATGTTGATGAGTTTCATAGGCTCCTCCACAACATATTATTCCAGATTCTGGATCTGCTCGCGGATTTTTTCGATCTCCGCCTTCATATCCACCACAATACGGGTGATATCCAGATCCTGACACTTGGAGCCAATGGTGTTGGTCTCGCGGTTCAGCTCCTGAGTCAGGAAGTCCAGCTTGCGGCCCACGGGCTCGTCCAGCTGCAGGATATCGCGGTACTGGGCAATGTGGCTGCGCAGACGGACAGTTTCTTCATCCACGGCGGTCTTATCACCAAAAATGGCGGCTTCGGTCAGCACACGGGCGTCATCAATGTCACGATCCTGCAGGATGACCTTGAGTTTCTCGTACAGGCGGTTGGTGTAGTTCTCTACCCGGCCTGCACTCAGGCTCTCCACTTTGCCGACGCACTGTTCCAGAAACACAAGACGGCTTTCCACGTCTGCCTTCATCTTGGCGCCCTCGGCAGCGCGCATCTCCACAAAGCGATCCAGCGCCTGCGCGGTAACGGCAGACACATCCTGCCACAGCTGTTCCTCGTCCACATCGGCGTGGCGGGTGGTCAGCACATCCGGGAAGCGGGTCAGAACGGCAGTGGACACATCATTTTTGACCCCCAGCTGCTCGGACAGGTCCCGCATGGCCTGCTGATAGCTGCGGGCAAGCTCCATGTTGACGGCGACCACGGTATCCGCTGCGTCCACGTTCTGGACGGTCATGCTAAGCTCTACCTTGCCGCGGGAGATCCGCTGGTTGAGCTGCTTTTTCAGGCGGCTGTCCAGAGAACTGCAGGTGCGCGGGATGCGGGAGGAATACTCGAAATAGCGGGAGTTCACGCTGCGCAGTTCCACAGTGATCTCGCGGCCATTGAGCACGGCAGTTCCCCTGCCGAAACCGGTCATGCTTAAGATCATACTAGCTCCTATTCTTTTGCGGTTTAACTTCGGTTTTTCTGTATAGGTATCCGCTTTGGGCACACAAGCCCATGTTACGATACATATAGCATCATTTTACTATTCTTTTCTGAAAAATTCAAGGTGCAGACTGCATCCGTGCAAAAAACACAGTTTTCATTTTTACTGCTGCGCAGCCAAAACAACATGGCTGCGGCAGTTACCGCTTTTCCAGAAGTTTTCCCCTTGTAAAAAATATAACCCCGCGTTTTCACGCAGGGCCATAACATCAGTTCGTCTTATAAACGCAGGTCACACTGGTTTGCAGGATATCTGCATTGAGCAGCGTGCGCTCCACCCAATGGATGTTGTCGGCAATGGTATCCAGAGAAACCTCGTATTCCTTGGCAATGCTTTCCATCGTGCGGTACTCGTAGCGATAGATCAAGGTCAGGATGAGCTTGTCCATCATAGAGATCTTGGTAAAGCGGGTCTTGCGCTTATGCTCCTGACGGTAAGCCTCATGCAGAGCCTTGAGCATCCGGTCAAATTCCAGCTTTGAAATGCCAAAATACAGTTGATAGTCCTGCTCCTGAAACTCAGCAATGCGCTGCTCCGGGATGCTTCGCATAGCATTTTCCTCCACATCATTTGTTGTATTGTACGGCTATACCAAACATTATAAAAGGTATTGGGCGGCAAGTCAATGTGTAAGCAGAAGTTTTTCCGGTATTACGCGACAGAGTGCGCCCTGCACCTTTGCCGACTGCACAAAAAAGGGCTACCGCACAGCATTTTGTGCAGCAGCCCTGAAAGGGACTTATTTATCAGACAGGATGGGACTGGTTGGTGTAGTCCACATGATCGCCGTCCACGCCCTGCTTTTTGGCATTGCGCTTATCGAAGAACTTGGGAGCGACCTGCGGGAACATAGCGTAGGTCAGCACGTCCTCTTCCTGCGTTGCCCACTTGGCAGCCTCGGCCTTCAGCTTGTCCATCTCGGGCGCCAGCGTGTCGGCAAAGCGGCAGGTAATGGGCTGCTCATCGCCAAGGATCTTCTTGGTGAACTCGGGCTTGATGGGAGCGGGAGTTTTGCCATAGTCGCCGTGGACCAGACCCTTGAACTCCTTGGTGACCATCTTGTAGCGCTCGCCCATGATGACGTTGAACACAGCCTGCGTACCAACGATCTGACTGGTGGGGGTGACCAGCGGCGGGTAGCCTGCATCCTCACGAACGCGGGGGATCTCGGCCAGCACTTCGTCCAGCTTGTCTTCCTTACCGGCATCCTTCAGCTGCTTGAGCATGTTGGAGAACATACCGCCCGGCACCTGATACAGCAGGGTGTTGGCATCCACGCCCAGGCTCTTGGGGCTGATCTGGCCGTTGGCGATGTACTTTTCGCGCAGCTTAGCAAAGTAAGCGCGCACGACGTTCAGCTGCTTCAGATCCAGACCGGTATCGTAGTCGGTGCCCTGCAGGGCAGCCACCAAGCTCTCGGTGGGCATATGGCTGGTGCCAAGGCTCAGGGGGCTCATGGCGGTATCGATGATATCGGCACCTGCCTCGATGCCCTTGAGGATGGACATGGAAGCCAGACCTGCAGTGTAGTGGCTGTGGATATCCACAGGGATGCTGACGGTCTCCTTCAGCTTCTTGACCAGATCATAGCAGGTATAGGGAGTGAGCAGACCTGCCATATCCTTGATGCAGATGGAGTTTGCGCCCATCTCCTCCAAAGTCTTGGCGTAGGCTGCAAAGTACTCGTTGTTGTGCACAGGGCTCAGGGTGTAGCTGATGCAGCCCTGCACATGAGCGCCTTCCTTGTTGGCAGACTTGATGGCAGTCTGCAGGTTGCGGGGGTCGTTCAGAGCATCGAAGATGCGGATGACGTCGATGCCGTTGGCAACAGACTTCTGTACAAAGTACTCCACAGCGTCATCTGCGTAGGGACGGTAGCCCAGCATATTCTGGCCGCGGAACAGCATCTGCAGCTTCTGATGCGGCAGTTCCTTGCGCAGGATGCGCAGACGCTCCCAAGGATCCTCGTCCAGGAAGCGGATGCAGCTGTCGAACGTAGCGCCGCCCCAGCACTCCACGGAGAAGTAGTTGATCTTGTCCATTTCGGGCAGGATGGGGCGCATCTCGTCCATGGTCATACGGGTAGCCAGCAAAGACTGGTGCGCATCACGCAGGACGACCTCGGTCACCTTGATCGGCTTTTTTGCCATGGTTGTCACCTCTTCCTTAGTTCATGGAAACCAGAACGTCACCGGAGTTGACGGTATCGCCCTTGTTCACGTTGATGGAAGCCACAGTGCCATCCTGTGGAGCAACGATCTCGTTCTCCATCTTCATGGCCTCGAGGATGACCAGCACGTCGCCGGCCTTGACAGAAGCACCGGCAGCGACCTTGACATCCAGAATGTTGCCGGGCATGGGAGCCTTGACGGCAACAGCACCGGCTGCACCGGCGGCTGCCTTAGGAGCAGCTGCAGGAGCGGGAGCGGCCTTGGGTGCGACGGGTGCTGCGGGAGCAGCGGCAACAGGAGCAGCGCCTGCGGCAGTTTCCTCAACGGAAACGCTGTAAGCAACACCATTGACAGTAATATTGTAGTACTTCATGGAAGGATCCTCCAATTCAAAATCGAACTCAATTAACTTACATTCGGACGCTTACAGGGCCATATTGCCATGCTTCTTGGGCAGGCGGGCAGCGCGCTTGGTGCTCAGCAGCTCCAGTGCAGCCACAACGCTGGCACGCACATTAGCGGCATCACAGCTCATATCGGCAGCACCGGCGGCCACTGCGCTGGCAGCGCTGCACACCTCAGCGGTGTAGGCAGCAGTCTTAGCCTTGGTGGCGGCAATGATGTTGTCGGAAGCATCGATCTCATCCTTATACAGCACGCTGACAGCGGCGCTGGGCTCCAGTGCGCTGACGGTGCAGCCGGTCACAGCAATGCGCAGGTCGGCAGCAGCCAGAGTGGTGTACACAGGTCCCACAGCCTTGCCTGCCAGCACTGCCACCTTTGCAGTGGTAGCATCGGCGTAGGTAGCGGCCAGACGGGCAGCCTCGCGGATGCCGCCAGCCACGTCATCGGTAACGCTGGGCACAAAGCCCTCGGTATCCACGATGGTGACCACAGGCACGCTGAAGGCATCGCACAGGCGCACAAAGCGGGAAGCCTTGGCTACGCAGTTGTGGCACAGCTGCTTGCCGGTTGCCACAACGCCCACGGCGTTGCCGCCGATGGTTGCAAATGCGGTGTAAACAGACTTACCAAAGCCTGCGTACAGCTCCACAGCGCTGTCCTTATCGATCACAGCGGCAGCGGCCTTTGCAGGCTCGGCACCGGCAGCCAGAACAGCGGTGGGCTGCTCGAACTCGAAAATTGCCGGGCCAGTCAGGTTGTTGGCGGGCAGCAGACCCACGATGTGAGCGGCCTTTTCAGCAGCCTCTGCAGCATCGGCAGCCACGATGGAGGCTACACCTGCCTTGGCGGCAGCGGCAGCGCTGCCTGCGTCGGCGACCTTATCGCCCTTGGCAGCGGAGGTAAACGGAGCGGTGAAGAACAGCTCTGCGCCCTCGGCCATGATGCAGACGTCTGCGTTGGCAGCGCTCAGAGCGCTGGTGCCGCCGCAGACACCCAGAACAACGGCCACCTGCGGAACAACACCGGAGACCTTTGCGATCTGTGCATTCAGCTTTGCGCTGGCGGTCAGCACGTCCAGACCCTCGGCCAGCTTTGCACCAACCGAGTTATAGAAGGTGACCACCGGGCAGCCGGTCTGTGCAGCCATTTCCAGAACCTTGATGTTCTTTTCAACATCCTTTACGGTGACAGCCTCGCCATTCTGATAAACGGCGTAAGCCTGCTGACCTGCAGCATAGCCGCAGGCAGCGCTCACTGCACCATCAGCAAACAGCGCAGTGTACTCCCCGTCATCGAAGAACTTGGCGAGGATTTCTCCCTTATTGATCTTTGAAGCCATAATTAGACCTCCTGGTTGTCTGTGTGAGCTTTCAAAATTATATTCATTATACAGAAGCTGGCAAAAAAATGCAAGGGATTCTATAAAATTCCATGCGATTCAACATCCGTCACTTATAGATACTCAAATTTTTAACGATTCATCGTTTTGCACGTTTTATCTGGACAAATGCTATCACACGCCCATTTTGTGGGTGTAGAAATTTTCCCGGTTTTTTTGGCAAAACTGCACCCGTCTGCTGCGTTTTCTTTCCGTTGCGTTTATGTTACACTATATTAAAAAATCATATATTTCCGGGCAATCTGCCAAACTGTACCTATATAGCGCACACGAAAAGCCCGTCAAATATGCAAAAGAGGTTGAAGCTATCTTGAAGCGAATTTCCGTAAAGTTCCAGCAGCAGGAGCAGACCTACCGTTCTCTGCACGCTGCCGCTCGTTCCCTGCTTTCGTCAAAGGGGCGGGCGTTTCTGCTTTTTCTGTTGTTTTATAAGGTGCTGACAAACTTCTTGTTCGTACCGGCGTTGCAGCTGATCTGGGCGCTGACACTGCGGTTTGCGCCCATCCGCTACCTCAACAACAAGACCGCTTCCCGCATCTTTGTCTCCCCTGCCATCATCGGATGCATCGTCGTGCTGGCGGTGCTGGCAGCCTTTTGGAGCCTGTATGAAATCGCCGCGATGCTGCAGCTATTGACGCGGGTGCGGCACGGTGAGCCGCTGCGGGTGGGTGCGGTGTTCCGGGATGCCTTTTGCAGCCTTGTGCGGGTGTTTCTGCCGCAGAATCTTCCACTGCTGCTGTATGGCGCTGCCCTGATCCCGCTGACGAACTTTTTTCTTGCCGCGAATCATCTGACCCAGTTTGCCGTGCCGGAATATCTCTGGGGGCTGCTGAAGGCGCGCGCTGCCAACCGTTTTCTATTTGCTCTGGCAGTGCTTTGTGTGCTGGCGCTGCTGCTGGACGGGCTTGTAGTGCTGCCAAAGTTCCTGCTGGAACGTAAAAGCTTTGGCTGTGCATTTGAGGAGAGTCTGCGGGTTTTGCGCAGCCGCACCGGGCAACTGCTTGCACTGGCACTGCGCTGGATGCTGACCGCTACCGTGCGCACCGGGCTGATGCTGCTGTGCGGGGCTTTGCTGTTCTATTGTGTCATTCTTGGTGTCGGCTTTGCCAGCACTGCTGCCCTGCTGGCGCTTTCTCGCGCGGCACTGCTGATCGAACTGCCGTTCCTTTGTCTGCTCATGGACTGCGCCATGACGGCGGCGCAAAGCACCCTTACAGAGGCACTGTATGAAGTGACCAGACAGTCCGATGCAGCGCAGCCGACCATTTCCGGAGTGCTCCCTGCCCTGCCCCGTGAGCAGACGGTGTTGGCCGGGATGATGGCCTGCGCCGCACTGGTCACCTGCGGCGTAGCAGCGGTATATCTGCTTTTCCCGCAAGCACAGCCGCTGCAAAGCGTGCTGGGTCTTTCCGACCCGGTGATCACCTACCACCGGGGCTATTCTTCCCGTGCACCGGAAAATACCATGGCCGCCTTCGAGACCGCGCTGGAGCACGGCAGCCCCCGCATTGAGCTGGATGTGCAGATGACCGCCGACGGCGTAGCCGTGGTGACCCACGACACCAGCCTGCGCCGGTGCACCGGCTGCAACGCCAACATCTATGACCTGCCCTATGCACAGGTGCAGCAGCTGGATGCCGGGCGCTGGTTCCATCGGCAGTTTACGGGCTCCTATATTCCTACGCTGGAAGAGGTTCTGGCGCTGTGCAAGGGCAAGACTGAGCTGAACATCGAGATCAAGCCCAGCACCTTTACGCCGACATTGGAGGCCGAAACGGTGCGGCTGATCCACGCATACGACTACGGCGCGGACTGCGTGGTCACCTCTCAAAGCTACGAGACCCTGTGCAAGGTAAAGGAGCTGGACCCGGACATTACCACAGGGTATATTCTGGCGCTGGGCGTTGGCACCTACTACGACCTGCCTGCCGCAGACTTTTTCAGTGTGGAATCCACCTTTATCACCGCCGGTATGGTGCAGCAGATCCATCTGCGGGGTAAGACCATCTCTGCATGGACCATCAACCGCCAGCAGGATGCGGAAAAGCTGCTACAGCTGGGTGTGGATGACCTGATCACCGACAAGCCTGAGATCATTGCGCCGCTGCTGGCACGGGACAAGGCACTGGACAACCGCCTGCTCTGGCTGCGGGATCAGATTCAGGAGTTGTTTGCCGCCCCGGACGCCGAAGAAGCGATGGAGGTGGAGGAAACCATCGAGGATGCTATTGAGGCTCCCGAAGAGGTTTTGGACGAAGCGTAAAAAGATTTATACAGTAATACCGGGCAGCCTGCGGGCTGCCCGGTATTTGCATTTTCATAAACATAAAAAGAAGCCGCAGCACCCTGTTACAGGTACTGCGGCTCCCCTTTTGTCTTTGGAAGTTTAAATTACTTCACCATGCTTGCAACTTCAGATGCGAAGTCGTCAGCACGCTTCTCCAGACCCTCGCCCTTGACAAAGCGGGCGAACTTGACGATCTTGATCTCGCCGCCCAGGTCCTTAGCGACCTTAGCGGTGTACTGAGCAACGGTCATGTCGCCGTCCTTGACGAACTCCTGATCGACCAGGCAGTTCTCCTTGAAGAACTTCTTGATCTTGCCCTCGATCATCTTCTCCTTCACAGCCTCAGGCTTGTTAGCGGTCTTGGGATCCTGAGCCATCTGAGCCAGCATGATCTCCTTCTCCTTAGCCACGACCTCGGCGGGGACAGAAGCCTCGTCAACGTAGCCGGGGTTAGCAGCAGCGACCTGCATGGCGATGTCCTTGCCATAAGCAACGAACTCGTCCTTAGCATCGATGTCGTTGGTGGTCTCGAAGTTGACCAGAATGCCGTGGGTGCCGCCACCGTGGACATATGCAGAGCAGACGCCCTCGTAACGGGTGAAGCGGCGAACCTTGATGTTCTCCTTGATGACCAGGATCAGGTTCTTCAGAGCTTCGTCAACAGTCTCGCCAGCCTCGGTCTTGCAAGCCATCAGAGCCTCGACATCAGCGGGGTTCTGCTTCATGATGACCTTGGTGGCCTCCTTGACGAAGTCAACGAACTTGTCGTTCTTGGCAACGAAGTCGGTCTCAGCGTTGACCTCGATGACAACACCGACCTTGCAAGCGGGGCAGTAGTCAGCGTAGACCATACCCTCGGCAGCAACGCGGCTTGCCTTCTTGGCGGCGGTAGCCAGACCACGCTCGCGCAGGATCTCGATTGCCTTCTCGAAGTTGCCGTCAGCCTCGGTCAGAGCCTTCTTGCACTCCATCATGCCGCAGTCGGTCTGCTTGCGCAGTTCCATAACGTCCTTTGCAGAAATAGCCATTTTTGTTATTCTCCCTTACACGTTATTTGTTTGGTTGTGAGATGGGAAATCAGGCGTTTGCTGCATCCTCAGCGGGAGCGGCCTCCTGGTTGCCCTGCTTGCCTTCCAGCACAGCGTCAGCCATAGCGCCAGCGATCAGCTTGACAGCGCGGATAGCGTCGTCGTTGCCGGGGATGACGTAGTCGATCTCGTCGGGGTTGCAGTTGGTATCAACGATAGCAACGATGGGGATGTTCAGCTTGCGGGCCTCAGCAACAGCGATGCGCTCCTTGTGAGGATCGACGATGAACATAGCCTTCGGCAGGGTCTTCATGTTCTTGACGCCGCCCAGGTACTTGTCCAGCTTCTCCATCTCCAGCTCCAGCTTAGCCACTTCCTTCTTGGGCAGCAGCTCGAAGGTGCCGTTCTCCTTCATCTTAGCCAGCTGATCCATACGGTCGATGCGCTTACGGATGGTGCGGAAGTTGGTCAGCATACCGCCCAGCCAGCGAGCGTTGACGTAGTGCATGCCGCAGCGCAGAGCCTCGTCACGGATGGACTCCTGAGCCTGCTTCTTGGTGCCGACGAACAGGATGTCGCCGCCCTCAGCTGCAACTTCCTTCACGTAGTTGTAAGCCTCGTCCAGCTTCTTCACGGTCTTCTGCAGGTCAATGATATAGATACCATTGCGCTCGGTGAAGATGTACTTAGCCATCTTGGGGTTCCAGCGGCGGGTCTGGTGACCGAAGTGCACACCTGCCTCGAGAAGCTGCTTCATAGAAACGACTGCCATAATAAAATACCTCCAGATATTGTTTTGCCTCCGCACACCGTGATCTGCACAGTACATCGGGTACCGGCGGACTGCCCTCAACCCAAAAGGGCACAAAAGGGCATAGTGATGCGTGTGTAATGCTTTGTTATAATAGCACAAAAAGAATGCGGTTGCAAGTGGTTTTCTCTGTTTTGTATAAAGAAATGCTTACTTTTTCTCTTATTTGCCCGTATTCATCCCGCTCAAACCTGCAACACCCATACGGTTGAGGGCGTATCCCTTGCCGAACATCAGGTCGTATTGCAGCATCCAGTGCTCGTTTGTCCAGCGCTGCTGGAACTCCGTGGGCTGCTGGGTGGTGGTGCCATCCAGATTCATGGTGGTGCCGCGGGTGCAGCTGCGGCTGGCAACCCGCAGCTGCCGGTTGAGGTACTGGAAGTACAGCGGCTGCTCCAGCCCGAACAGCTCCATCATCACCGGGGAGATATCGTAGGCGGCAATGGTGCCAAAGTCCACCTGCTGCTGGCTGTAATTCGACCACATCAGCAGCGTGGTCTGGTGCAGACGGGGGTCGGTGCTGGAGCCGCTTGCGTAGCCGGTGGTGGTGTAGACATCGTAGTTGGAATCAATGGGGTTATAGTGGTCGCCCCAGAATACCAGAATGACCGGCTCGTCTACCTGAGAGAAGTACGCCGTCAGCTTGCCCAGCATGGCGTCTGCATCCCGGATGCCGGTAGCAAAATCTTCCAGCGCGCCCACGGTGCTGCTCTTGAGCCCAACCGGATGGGACACGACGTGCACCCGCTCGTCGTCCGGGTAGTTATCCCTATTATAATTGGTATGGTTCTGCATGGTGACTGCGTGCAGGAAGATGGGCTTATCAGAGGAAGTGCTCATCTTTTCATACTGCTGAATAATCTGGTCGGCCATGGAGTCATCGGTCACAAGGCCGCTGGTCCAGTAGTGCTTGCGCACCTTGGTCACGCCGTGCATATCCTCCAGACTGATAAAATCGCTGAAGCCGAGGTTGGGATAGGCCTTATCGCGGCTCCAGTATTTTGCCCAGAAGCAGTGCACCGCAGCGGTCTGGTAGCCCTTGAGTTTAAGGTAATTGGGCAGGGCGAACATGGGCTTTGTGACGTGCTGCTGGTAGGGTTTGCTGCCGCTGGGCAGGAAGGACACGGAGTAGCCGGTCAGAGCTTCAAACTCCACATCACAGGTGCCGCCGCCAAAGCTGGGGCTGTATGCCCTGCCGTAAGCGCTGGTCTGCTGCAGAGCGTGAAGGTTCTGTGATACATCGGTATCAAAGGTGATGCCGTACTGCTCCAGCTCCGAAACATCCCAGTAGGACTCGTCCATCACATAAATAATGGTAGGCTGCTTTGCCTGCTCCTCCTTGGGGGTGGTGGCGGCATAGCTGCCTGCATACATGGGGCCGGTGGAGAATTTCTCGCTCTCAGCTACGTTATCCAGAATATCGTCCACTGCCTGCTCCGAGTAGCCCTCGGGCTTGGCGATTTCCAGATTGGTGAGGTTGGTCATAAAACCGGTAAGTACACCGTAGTAACGATAGTAGCGATCCTGCATCCACGCATCCGGCGTGATGCCCAAAACCTGCGTGACTGCAGGCTGTAAATAAACGCCGAAGATCAGCAGACACAGCGCCGCTGCCGAGGCACCGGTGCCCGCAAGCCTTGGCAACCAGCGCTGGCGCAGCCGCCCGCGGTAAACAAAGAAGCTTGCCACCGTCAGTGCCAGCACCAGCACAATGGAGACCACCATGCTGGTCTGCAGCTTGAGCCCGGCAGCCGAGGCTACACCGGCGGCTTCGGACACCTGCATCAGGTCCCACGGCAGAAAGGGCTCACCCCGCAGCTGCATGGTATAGAAGTTTACTGCGCAGGGCGCACAGCCCAAAACGGCCATGCCCAGCGTAGCAAGCGGCGGGATGCGCAGCACCCAGTCCAGCAGCTCCCACACCAGAAACAGCAGCAGCCATGCCAACAGATACGCCCCGAAATGGGGGAAAATAAAGCTGATAAAGGTATCAGCGGTCAGTGACCCGCGCGCGATCCACTCACCCAGCAGCAGCACAATAAAGGAAGCTGCCGCCGGGAAGAGCATCCGCAGGGTCAACAGCGGTTTGGATGTTTTCATAGTCGATATCCCTTTCCACGTCCCGAACCCTATTTCCAAAGTGGCTTTGCTATTTGCACAAGCCTTTCGTGCCTATTATAGTCATTTCGCCGAAAATGTCCATTCATGATTTTACAAAAATTACAGTTTTATTTTTCAAAATATTCCCCTATTTTTCACAGACCAAGCTTTGCCCGCAGCTGCTGCCAGAAGCCGTGAGGTGCTGCCGGTGCTTTTGGCACAGCAGTATGCACCAGAATGGCGTCTGTGCCGATGGTCTCGATCTCCTGCCACGGGATGGTCAGGCTCTCGTCCCGGCCCAGCAGGCCAAAAAGCCGCGGTCTGCCCAGCAAAATCAAGCTTTGCAGCTGCGCCGTTGCGGGGTCAAGCTCCAGATCGTCCGCACGGCCAAGGCACACCCCCTGCTCCAGCTGAACGACCTCCTTCTCACAAAGTTCCCGGATCGTCACGGCGCTCTCCCCTTTCTGTCACAGCATACGCCGGGGCGGCATTTTCTATGCCAAAGGGGTGGAAAGCACCCGCCCGGTTGTGGTATACTATGGAAAATATCCGGAAAACATCCAATACAAGCGAGGCAGTATTTATGTATAAAAGCATTATTTTTGATATCGGCGGTGTACTGGTGGATTTTGACCCCAAGGCCTACTTGGTAGACCGGCTGTGCAACGCCGAAATGGAGGAAAAGGTCTACGATTTGACCTTTGGCAGCGAGGAGTGGCAGTTGCTGGACGCAGGCAAGCTTTCCCGCTATGACGGCAACCAGCGGATGCTGGAGCACGCCCGTGCCGAGGGCTGCGCCTTTGAGGTGCAGGGCGTTCTGGACGACTGGATGCACATTCTGCACCCGCGTCTGCGGATGCTGGAACTGGTGCGGCGGCTGAAGAACCACGGCTATTGCGTGTATTACCTGAGCAATATTCCGCAGGATGTGCTGGAATTGTTGACCGAGCGCGGCGTACTGACCCAGTTTGACGGCGGTGTAGCCTCCTGCGAGGTACAGGTGAATAAGCCTGACCCGCAGATCTACAAGGCTTTGTTGAAAAAGTATCAGCTGAAGGCCAGCGAATGCATATTTATCGACGACAGACTGGAAAACGTGCAGGCCGCCTTTGCGCTGGGCTTTGCCGGCATCCAGATGAAGGACAGCGTTGGTACGCTGATCCGCAGCCTTGCCACCTGTAACGTGGCGCTGCGCTGAATGTTCATATAACAAACAGCAGCCCCTGCCGGAAAGGTTTCTCCGGCAGGGGCTGCTGTGCGTTGGTGGGGAACTTACTTTTCCTCGTAGCTCTGGCAGTAGTGCGGGGTCTCCACCTGCTGGGTGGTGCAGTTGCACTGCTCCGTCACCTTGATCTGCGGCAGATCACATTTGCAGCCGTCCACATTGTGGCAGCACGCGCAGACATCACAGGTCACGCCGATGTTTTCCATGTTTATCACCTCTTTGTCCATAGGTTGCCCTATGGAGCAAGAGTTTATACATGGGTTTTACCAAGCAGCCAGATCTGCGCCCAGCTTACGGCAGGCAGCCTGCACGTCATCATCGGGGGTTTCGTTGCAGATGAGCCCTTCCTCGCTGAACAACTGTGCGCCGTCATCCTGTGCGCGCTGTGCCCAGTCGCGCATCCACTGGCCATCACCCCAGCCGTAGGAGCCGAACAGTGCGATCTTTTTGCCGTTCAGCGAGCCTTCCAGTGCAGCAAACATGGGCTCGAACTCGCTCTCCTCCAGCTGCTCTGCACCCATAGCCGGGCAGCCAAAGGCCACCACATCAAACTCTGCCAGCTTTGCGGGGGTCATCTCGGTGCAGGGCACGATGATGCCGTTGGCACCTGTGCCTTCGGCGATGCAGTTTGCCATGGTCTCGGTGTTGCCGGTGGCGCTCCAGAATACGATTGCTACTTTGTTCATAAAACTCTACCTCTTTCTCCGCGTAGTTAGTTTTGAATAACTTCATGTTCTGTGAAAATGCGTCCATATTTCATGACGCATTTTTGTAGTTAGTATTTTCTAACCGTCAACAGGATACCACAGCCCTGCCCCGCTTGTCAAGGCATTAGCGCAATGTTTGCACGGTGCAACAATGCCGCCTTGCTCAAAAGTGCATGAAGCGTGTGTTTCAGCCGCCTAATACGCGAAAAACCACCAACAGCACTCCGTAGATGACCGGCTGATGCAGCAGATACAACAGCAGCGAGTGCCGTCCAAGCCAGCCCAGCGGCGGGTAGATCGAGCGGCGCAAGGGCTCCATGCGCTGCCGCCCTACAACGTCGTAGAGAAAGTACCCCGCCCAGAACAGAAACAGCCACGGCAGAAGGGCAAAATAATCCGTAGAATAGAACCACCACGGATAAAAGCCAAAGTACGCTGTAACGCAGTTTGCATACAGTGTCTGCGGCAGCCAAAGGCGCAGGCTTCCAAAACCCAGATAGCCTGCCGAGACATTGCGGGTAAGGGCAAACAACACTGCGGAGATAGCAAACCCTGCTGCGGGTGGAATGTGCCGCAGTGGCTTTTCCAAAAGGCCGGTCAGCAGCATAGCGCTGCCCAGCAGGGTCAGCACACCAAAGATAACTCTGTCCTCCGGCATAAAAAGCAGCGTGACTGCCGTGACAAGCGCCCCTGCCCCAAACACCTGTGCGCCCCGGCGCAAGGTATGATGCCCCAGTTGCACACAGAAGCCGGACAACAGAATAAACACCCAACAGATGCTCTGCTGCCACAGATGCCCGGGCAGACCATAATACCAGTCGGCCTGAATGCCGAAGAGATTGACCAGATCCCAGCAGCCGTGATAGAGCATCATACTGAGCAGATCCAGCCCGCGCAGTTCGTCCAGAAGGGCGTAGCGGCCAGAAGTATTACTATACTTCACGGCGGTTTCCTTCTTTTTTGTCACGCTGTTACACCGTTTTCCGGCGCAGCAGGCTCATGGGCGGCAGCTCCGGGGTGGGCATGGTGTATTTTTCCATGGCGTGAGGGGTGCTTTCCACCCGCTCCCCTGCTTCGTTCTCGATCCATTCCGGGGTAAGTGCAATACTACGTCCGTCCGGGCACAGCGCCTCCAGCGTATCCCCAAGGCTCCATTTGCCGCGCTGCTGGCAGTGGGCGATGCCGTTTTCCCAGCTGTCCACCGTGCCCACGAACTCCCACTCGCGGATGTAAGTGGCGCTGTCAGTGGCCTGCTTGGCCTGCTCGCGGCCAAAATAGAAACCGGGAGAGTAGTGCCGGTGGCTGGTGCGGGTAAGCTCTGCGTACACCTCCGGCGGCAGTTCAAAGTTATCGTTTGCCGGGTCGGCCAGATAGGCGTCCAGTGCCTTGCGGTAGGCGGCGGTGACGCTGGCCACATAGTAGAAGGTCTTGGCGCGGCCTTCGATCTTCAGGCTGTCCACGCCCGCCTTGCAGATCAGGTCAATAAAGGGCGCGGTGCACAGATCGTTGGCGTTAAGGATGTAGCTGCCGTTCTCGTTTTCGCCGATCTCGTACAACTGACCGGGGCGTGTCTCCTCGCTCAGGTAGTACTTCCAGCGGCAGGGCTGGGCGCACTGGCCGCGGTTGGCGTCGCGCCCGGCCATATAGTTAGACAGAAGACACCGGCCGGACACGCTCATGCACATCGCACCGTGCACAAAGGCCTCGATCTCCAATTCCGGTGGAGTCTTATCGCGCAGGATGGCAATATCCTGCAAAGTCATCTCCCGGGCCAGCACCACCCGCTTTGCGCCCATCTTGTAGGCGGCGCGGGCGGCTGCCCAGTTGGTGATGCCGGTCTGAGTAGAAAGATGCACGTCAATGTCCGGGGCAAAGGTCTTGCAGGCATCCAGCACACCAAGGTCTGCCACAATAAAGGCATCCACACCGGCCTTGGCAGCCTCCTTGATGGCCTCCGGCAGACGGTCGGCCTCCTCGTTGGTGGGCAAGGTGTTCATGGTCAGGTAGACCTTGCGACCACGGGCGTGGGCGTAGATGACGCTTTCCGTCAGCTGTTCCGGGGTGAAATTAGCCGGGGCAGAGCGCATACCAAACTCCGGCAGGCCGCAGTAAACGGCATCGGCACCGTAGTTGATGGCATAACGCAGACGTTCCGCATCGCCCGCCGGGGCAAGCAGTTCCGGGATCTGTAACATTGTAGGTTCCTCTCTTATGTATCACAGTTTTCTGACCGGAAAGGGGCCGCCGCACCATGTTTTTGTGCAGCGGCCTTTCCTCAGTTTTTCAGGTTTTTGTTCACAGCTGCGGCAGTTTTGCAGTTGGCATTGTGCTCTGCCAGCGTGTGGGCATAGTAGTAATTGCCCTTGAGGTCGGTCACAAAGAAGTAAGCGTTCTTGGCTTCCTCATCGGGCTGCGGCTCCAGCGCTGCCTTGATGGCGGCAAGGCCGGGGTTCGAGATAGGGCCTGCGGGCAAACCGGTGCAGCTGTAAGTGTCGTATGCTGCAAGGATATTTTCCGGGATATCATCCCAGCCGCCGTAGTAGGGCGCGACCCAGTTCCAGAGATAATTATTGTCGGCATCGCTCTGGACATAGCTGGAGGTGTTGCTTTGCAGCCGGGGGTAGGGCGAGCCCTCCGCCAGACGGTTGCGGAACACCTGCGCCACATTGGAGTCCTGACTGTTGCCCGCTTCCTCCTGTACAAAGGAGGCAAGGGTGACCAGCTCCGGCAGGGTCATGTCCTGCTTTTTAAGCGCTGCGTACATTTCCTTGGTAAATTGTGCATCGAACTGGGCATAGAAGGTAGCCACATAGTTATGCACCGTATCACCCTTCAAAAACTCGTAGGTCTCCGGGAAAAGATAGCCCTCACACTTCATAAAGCGGTTCGGAGCATCTTTATCCTCCGGGACATACTGCCAGAAGGTATAAGCGCTGAAATCGCCCTCGTTGGCTTCCTTCAAAAACTCTTCAGCGGTGCACAGACCGGCGGATTCCATCTTCTGGGCAATGGCAATGGCCGTGGTGCCCTCCGGGATGGTCACCCGCACCGTTTCTGCCTTGGCGTACTGGGAAAGGGTGGCAATGATCGCGTCGTAGGAAATCGCACTGGTCTGCAAGACAAAATCACCGTACTGTAGTTTCCCGGCTGCGCCTTTTTCCCCAACATACCAGCGGAACAGATAGGCAGAGCGGATGACGCCCGCTTCCTTCAGCTTGTTGGCAATCGTAGCTACGCCGCTGCCCTGCGGGATGCTTACAGTCACCTCTGTGCTGCCGGGTGCACCATTGCCGTGAATCTCATTGTAGGCAAACAGCACTGCTGCGCCCGCTGCCAGAAGAAGCAGCAGAAGCACTACCAGCAGAATTCTGCCTGCACCGCCCTTTTTGCGGGCTGCGTGTGTATCGTTGTGTGCCATACGCACCTTCCTTTTTTCAGTTTTCCAGCATCAGACGCAGATAGCTTTCGCTTACGTCAAAAGGCTCTGCGTCAAAGCGGATCATGCCGTATTCCTGCCGGGTGCCCTCGCCCAGAAACAGCGGCTGGGCAGCACCTACCGTGATGACTGCCTTTTCCACGATGACTTCCTTCTCGCGGGCGGCTTCCATCAGGATCTCGGCGGCACGGTCGCTGTCGGCCATCATCTCCACAAAATACAGGGTATCCTCCTTGCGAAAGTAGATGCCGTAGCCATGTTCGTTGGACACGATGGTAGCGCCCCGGGCGTACAGCTCCTGCAGCACCACCGCCATGCGTTCCGGGCTCAGCTGCACGGTATCCTTCCAGAACTGTTCCCGCAGCTCACACAGCTTTTTGGCTGTCACCGTGTCAAATTCAGCCTGACTCCACAGGTTGCGGCTCACCTCACGGGGCAGACAGCGCAGGGCAAAAGCATTTGCAAAGCCCTTATCCTGCAGCAAAGCGGCCTGTGCCGCGTCTGCCGGGACTGTCACGGTGAAGCCTGCGCCCCGCAGCTTTTGGTGGGCGCACAGGGTATCCAGCAGACCCGCCAGCAGCAGACTGCCCTCGCCGCACAGGCACAGGTAATTGCCCGTGCGCCCCTGCAGGGTGACCGGCACAGCCAGCGCAGCCGCCACGATGGCGTCGTTTTCATCAGCCACATAAATGTTCTGCATACCGGCAAAGCGTTCCAGTACCATTTTTGCAAAATCTTCGGTATCATGATGCTGGCTCTGCCACAAAGCCAGCACTGCCGCCTCATCGGACGGCTGCATCAGACGATACATCGTTCAGGATGCCCCCTCTTATCATATTTTATCGTTCAGCCCAGTGTTTTCCGGGCAAGCTGCTGCACCTCTTGCTGGATCTCTTCAATGCTGCGCATGGCGTCCCCGCTGGTGCAGTGCACGGTGTCCCAGCCAAGATGCCGGGCGCAGAACTCGGCAGCGGCGCGGCTGCGCGCCAGATAGGCGGTATCTTTCTCGTGCACGTCCTTTTTGCTCTCGTCGCCGTGGTAGCGCTGGGTCATCAGCCGCTGGCTGACCGCCGGGTCTACCTGTAAATAGATGACCCTGTCCGGTGCGGGCAGCCCCAGCAGACGGAACTCGTAGTCAAACAGCCAGCGCAGGTAATCTTCCCACTGCTCCTGCGGTAACTTAGAGCACTGATGCACCGCATTGGAGGTGGTGTACCGGTCGGCAATGATCACACCGCCCTGCTCGTAAAAGCTGCCCCAGCTGGTTTTATAGCTGGCATAGCGATCCACCGCGTAAAAGCTGGAGGCCGCGTAGGCGTTTACATCGTCCGGGTGCTGGCCGAACTGCCCCGCCAGATACATCTTGACCAGTGCGCTGGAATCGCTGGCATAGTCCGGGAAGGTGATCTTCTGCACCGGCACGCCCTGCGCGGCGAGATTCTCTGCCAGCAGCTTTGCCTGTGTAGCCTTGCCACTGCCGTCCAGTCCTTCCAGTACGATCAGTTTGCCTTTGCTCATACGGCGGCACCTTCTTTGATAGCAGCATATTTTGCGCGCACCTCGGTGGTCTTGCCACAGCACATCTTGCCCTCCGGGCAGGGGCCGCACAGGCAGGCGGGGCCGGCCTTGGCAAAGATATGGGGTGCCACCGGGTACACCAGCGCGAACATCTTTTCGGCCAGTTCCCGGATCTCCCACTGGGCGCGGTTGCAGCAGCGCAACTGGAAGAAGTTCATCAGGCTGCGGGCGTTCATGGTGACCACCATTTTGGTCTCGCAGGCGTTGGGCAGCACAAAGCGGGCATCCTCGTTGGCCTGTTTAGAAGCCTTGGCACGCGCCTGCTTTTCCGGCATTCCCTCGGCCATCAGGCGGGCGGTGTGCCCCTCCTCCAGCTTATGGGCAAGGTCGAGGTAGCGCCTCGCATCCTCCTCCATACTGGCAAGGAAAGCGGCCTTTGCTTCCGGGATGGCTTCGATCTCCGGGGGCGTCACATAGCGGAAATCATCCAGACGCACATAGCGCTGGCTCTGCACGCTGAAGGACGCGATGCGGTGCCGGGTGATCTGAGCAAGCAGGGTGCGGCTGACCCCCTCGATGCCAAAGGTAAAGCTGGCGTGCTCGATGGGGCTGGCATGGCCAAGGTCGCTGAGCATAGTCAGGAATTTTGCAGTTTTTTCCTCGTCCAGCCCATCCAGAAGGTCGGTGATGTGGGCGTCGGAGTAGCAGAGCTTTGCGGCAGCCGCCACCACCTTTTCCGGTTCCGGGGTGTGGGCGATCAAACGAACAGTCATCATAGGGTCATTCTTCCTCCATAATCTTGGTCAGGGGCGCAAAATTGGCCATCGTTTTCTTGATGCCCACTTTTTCAAAGTTGATCTCCACGATCTGATCCCCGGCAGCGGGCTTTACCTTCAGCACCGTGCCGCGGCCAAACACCTTGTGCTCCACGATGTCACCCGGTTCATAGTGCTTTGCGCCAGAAGCTGCCGGTTTTACGGCAGGATTTGCTGTAAAGTTTGTTTGCTTTACGGTATTTTTTGACGAATTTTCGTTGGAATATGCAGAACCAAATCCGCTGCTTCTGGTAGTCGGCTGGGTGGAGCTGTTGCCATAGTGACTGCCAAAACCGGAGGAAGCAGGGTTTCTTCCTCCGTAAGAAGAGCCGAAACCACGGCTTTCGCCGGCGTTATATTCCCGGTTCAGGTAGCCGCTGCGGTTGCCCGAACTGTAACCCGAGCCATAACCGCCGCCGTAGCTGCTGCGGCTGTAACCGGAGGGGCCGGAGTAACCGGATGCTCCACCGGGCACAGTATCACTGTACTCAGAGCCCCAGCCGCCCATGCGGGAACGCTGTTCCAGTACAGGGCTGCGGGTCTCCTCGATATACTCCGGTTCGATCTCCCGCAGAAAGCGGCTGGGCTCGTTGCGCTGGGTGCGGCCGTACAACATCCGGGTGACGCTGTTGGAGATGTACAGTTCCTTTTTGGCACGGGTGATGCCAACGTATGCAAGACGGCGTTCCTCTTCCAGATCTGCTTCGGAGTATTTGCTCATCTCGCTGGGGAAAACGCCCTCCTCCATGCCGATGAGGAACACATAGGGGAACTCCAAGCCCTTGGCAGAGTGGATGGTCATCAGCACCACCTGATCGTTACTCTCGTTATAGCTGTCGATATCGCTGATGAGGGCGATATCCTCCAGATAGCCCTCCAGCGTGGCTTCCTCGCCGTGCTGGTCACAGTAGTTTTTGACGTTGTTCACCAGCTGACCCAAGTTCTGCAGACGGTCGGCGGCATCCTCGTGCCCCTTGGCGGCGTCTGCTTCCAGCATGGCCTTGTAGCCGGTCAGTTCAATGACGTCGGAGGCAAACTCGTCCAGTGTGCGGGTTGCAAGAGAATCCTGCAAACGCTGGTAGATCTGCCAAAACTTGAGCAGCGGCATGACCGCGCGGGAAAGTTTCGCGTATTGGTCTGCATGGCTGATGATATCCAGCATACTGACCCCCTGCTGCCCGGCAAGGTCTGCAATGACATCCACGGTGGTAGCACCGATCTTGCGGGCGGGCTCGTTGATGATGCGGCGCAGCCGCACATCGTCCCGGGGGTTGGCTACAATAGACATATAGGAGTGAATGTCCTTGACCTCCTTGCGGTCGTTGAAGCGCTGCCCGCCCACGATCTTATGCGGGATGCCTGCGCGGGTGAAGTAGCTTTCGATGGGAGCCGACTGGGCGTTCATACGGTAGAGAATGGCGTGGTCTGCCAGATGCCCGCCCTCCTTCAGGTGCTGACCGATGACATCCGCGATATGGCTGGCTTCGTCCTGCTCATTCTCGGCGGTATACACCTGCACCTTATCGCCCTCACCGTTGTCCGTCCACAGGGTCTTGCCCTTGCGCTCGGTGTTGTGCTGGATGACGCAGTTGGCTGCGTTGAGGATATTGGAGGTGGAGCGGTAGTTCTGCTCCAGTCGGATGGTCTTGGTGCCGGGATAGAGTTTTTCAAAGTTGAGAATGTTCTCAATGGTAGCGCCGCGGAAGCGGTAGATGCTCTGGTCGTCATCGCCCACCACGCAGATGTTGCGCTCCGGCCCGGTGAGCAGGCTGACCAGACGGAACTGCGCCACGCTGGTATCCTGATACTCGTCCACCAGCAGGTAGCGGTACTTGTTCTGGTAGAACTCCCGCACGTCCGGGTGTTCAGCCAGCAGCTGCACGGTCTGGTAGATCAAGTCGTCAAAATCGAACGCACCGGCCTCTTTCAGCTTTTTCTCGTAAGCTGCGTAGATGCGGGCGGTCTGGGTGCTCTTCACGTCTCTGGCGTGGTCTGCAAGTGCCTGCTCCGGGCTGACCAGCTGATCCTTCCAGCGGCTCATCTGGTTGATGGCGGCCTTGATGGGCAGGAATTTATCATCGATGCTCAGCTCTTTATATACGGTTTTCATTACACGCTGGGCATCGTCTGTATCATAGATGGTAAAGCTGCGGGGGTAGCCGATCTCTTCGGCCCAGCGGCGCAGAATGCGCACACAGGCCGAGTGGAAGGTGGAGGCGAACACTTCGTCCCCTTCCTCGCCGCCCAGCATCCGGCGCAGACGCTCTTTCAGCTCCCCTGCTGCCTTGTTGGTAAAGGTAATGGCCATCACGTTCCAGCTGCGCACCGCGTTGCGGCGCAGCATCCCGTCCAGCCAGCTGGGGGCGTCTGTACCGGTCATAATGGCGGTGCGCAGGGCTTTGACGTCCTCCTCGGTCACCGGGCGGGGCGTTTCCTTGGAGCCGTGCGCCGAGCCGAACCGGATAAGGTTGGCGATGCGGTTGACCAGCACGGTGGTCTTGCCGCTGCCGGCACCGGCAAGGATGAGCAGCGGGCCATCCGTGGTAAACACAGCCTGCCGCTGCATATCGTTCAGGCGGCCGAATTGCTTTTCAATGTAAGTATCACGCAGGGTGCAGAATTCCTGCCCGAGAGATGCTGCCATGGTTTCACCTGTTTCCTTCGCTGTTATTCATACCGTATAGTATAACACATTTCAAAATAGTTGTACACCAAAACTGCATAGAGTTACAGCTGCTTTTCCAGCAGATAGCGGTCGTAGCCGCCGTACATCTCCCGGCGGCAGCGGATGACAAAGCCGGAAGCCTGTGCGTTGCGCAGGCTGTAACTGTTGTCCGGGCTAACGGTAGCCCCCAGATGGGTGATCTGTGGCGGCAGCAGCGGCAGAGCCGCTTCCAGCATGGCGCGCTGCAAACCGTTGCCTCGCCAGTCCGGGTGCACTACTGCGCTGTCTGCGTTGGCCCAGTGTTGCCACTGACTTTGCGGCACGCCCAGAAAGGCAGCGTAGTTTTCACTGCTCTGCCCGCACAGACGCAGGATGAGGTACGCCCCCAGCCGCCCCTGCTGCCACGCGCCAATGCACACCCCAGTGCGCAGATAGCCGGTAATGTTTTCCAGCGTATCCGGCACGAACTGCTCCGGGTGCGGCATGGCGGCGCGCACTTCGTTTTGCAGCGCGAACACTGCCGGAGCTTCGACAGGGGTGCAGCGCCGCAGGGTGACAGCCTGCCGGGCGGGCCGGCCGCCTACTTTTTGCAGAAAATAGTCCATCTGTACTATGCCCTCCAAAATAAAATCGTACTTTTCAGCAGATTCCAGTATAAATGACGCTTTTCTAAATGTCAAATTATGCTATAATAAGAGAGAAGGGGCTGTGGAGGAATCCTCTCGGCCCGTTCGTATGAAGTTCGGGGCGGCGCTGCCGCCCGGAAACGGAGGAACCATCCATGAAAGATCCCGCACTGGCATCGTCCAGCCGCTTGGGCGGCGCTGTGATCAGTGACCGCGTTGTTGCAAGCCTGCTGGAGGAGCTGACCAACGGGCGCTATGCCCAAGCCGACCGCCTGCCCGCCGAGGTAGACCTTGCCACCGAATTGGGGGTGAGCCGTACCGTGATCCGTGACGCGCTGAGCGAGATGGAGCGCGCCGGTTATGTGGAACGGGTGCGCGGCATTGGCACGGTAGTGAACCGCGCTGTGCTGGGGCTGCGCAGCCGCTTGGACCAGAAGCTGGAGTACTACCCGCTGATCCGCAGCTTTGGCAGCTACCCCCATGCAGACGGCATTCAGGTGATGCTTCTTCGTGCAGGCGAGGAGATGGCCCATGCGCTGGCGCTGGAAGTCGGCGATGAGGTGATCTGCATCAAAAAGCGTATCCTTGCCGATACCACCCCGGTGATCTATTCCATCGACTACCTGCCCCGCAGCCTGTTCGGTAACCGGGACTACACTCGCATCGACCTGACCGGCGACATCTTTGAGATTCTGGAGCAGGAGTGCCACCAGCAGATCTCCTCCAATGTGGCGCACCTGAAGGCCAGCTGCGGCGACGAGGCCATCCGCGCAGCCATGCGTCTTGCCCCGGGCGAGGCCATGCTGCTGCTGGACGAAGTGTGTTTCAATCGTTTGTGCAGGCCGGTGATGCGCTCGCTGAGCTACTACACAAACTTTTTTGATTTTTCCATTTTACGCAAACTGCTTTAAACGGAGGTATACTGTCCATGCGTCATCTGATCGATCCTTTGGATCTCACCCAGCAGGAGATCACACAGCTGCTTGATCTTGCCGACCGTATCTGCGCCGACCCTGCTGCCTATCAGGAGGTGGCCAACCATAAAAAGCTGGCTACCTTGTTTTACGAGCCCTCCACCCGCACCCGCCTGTCCTTTGAGGCAGCCATGCTGAACCTGGGCGGCCATGTGCTGGGCTTCCCCAGCGAGAACGTGTCCAGCGCCACCAAGGGCGAGAGCGTGGCTGACACCATCCGGGTTGTGTCCTGCTATGCCGATATCGTTGCCATGCGCCACCCCAAGGAGGGTGCACCGCTGCGTGCCTCCCGCTACTCCCGCATTCCGGTGATCAACGCCGGTGACGGCGGCCACCAGCACCCCACCCAGACCCTGACCGACCTGATGACCATTCGCCGCCGCATGGGCAGACTGGATGATCTGACCATTGGTCTGTGCGGTGATCTGAAGTTCGGCCGCACCGTCCACTCCCTGCTCAAGACCATGGCACGCTGCAAGAATGTGCGCTTTGTGCTGATCAGCCCGGAGGAGCTGCGGGTGCCGGATTATATCATCAACGATGTGCTGGAGGCCAACGGCATCCCCTACAAGGAGACCCGCAGTCTGGAGGAATCCATGCCGGAGCTGGATATCCTGTATATGACCCGCGTGCAGAAGGAGCGCTTCTTCAACGAGGAGGACTACATCCGCCTGAAGAACAGCTATGTGCTGACCCGCGAAAAGATGGCACAGGCCAAGCCCACCATGGCAGTGCTGCATCCCCTGCCCCGCGTGAACGAGATCGCACTGGATGTGGACGATGACCCCCGCGCCGCTTATTTTGAACAGGTGCAGAACGGCGTTTACGTCCGCATGGCACTGATCATGACCCTGCTGGGGCTTGCAGACCCCAAGGCACCGAAGGAGGAGAACTGATATGTTGAATATTGACGAGATTCAGAACGGTATTGTCATCGACCACATCAAGGCAGGTACTGCCGTTGGTCTGATGGATCTGCTGGGCATTGCGGGCAACCGCACTGCCAGCGTGGCGCTGATCCAGAATGCACGCAGCAAAAAGACGGCAAGCGGCCGCAAGGACATCATCAAGGTAGAGGGCGATGCCTCCTGGCTGAACCTGGATGTGCTGGCTTATCTGGACCCGAACATCAGCGTGACCATTATTGAAAACGGCAAGGCTGTCCGCAAGGAGCAGCCCAAGCCCCCCAAGCGTCTGGTGAACATTGTACGCTGCAAGAACCCCCGCTGCATCTCCAGCATTGAAGAGGAGTGCGACCAAATCTTTGAGCTGAGCTCCAACGGCAAGTACCGTTGCATCTACTGCGAGCAGGAATTGCAGGTAAAACCGGAATAACTGCGTTTTTGCTAAAGGCATCGCATTTTAGTTTTGCAGCTCAGCCAAGTCTGCGGGCTTGGCTGAGCTGCTTTTTCATGGGAGGGACGCAGAGGGAAACCGCAGCTGCCGCGCTGGTTTTCTACCGAAACAGTCGCACGGCGGGTCGGCTTTCTGCTGACTGGCAGATACGATGATTTAATAGATAAAAAGGACTGCTATACTGGGCAAAACCCATGTACAGCAGTCCTTTTTGGTGCAAAAGAAAACTGACGGGACTCTTTGCAGCGCACGATACCCCGGCTTGCCTATGCCATTCCCGTACAGCAGGCAGCGCCGGAATTGCGACACATCGAGAAACTTTATCGACTGCAACCCCCAAAAGGCCCGCCGCAGAAAGCCCCGTCAGCAAGGTACTGTGCATTCCTGCACAGCCCAAAAAAAGCAAAGGTAGGCAGCCTGCTTACACGCACCGCAGGCTGTTTTTCCATCCAGCAACAAAGCTTTTAAAAAGAAGGGTATTCCCCCTCCCACCGCAACGTGACCATGTCCGCACGGAAGGCTTCCTTTACTGACCACAGTATAGCAGAGTTACGCTTCTGTTGCACAAAAATTGTCATATTCTGACGGTGCAGATGTCATGAATTGCCGGTAGGCACCGCACAGGTAAAGCGGAACCAATTGTCCCGGCAGCTCAGGGTATACTCCGCACCGTGGCGCAGCAGAACGTCCCGCACATTGGAAAGCCCCATGCCGTGGCCGGGCTCCTTGCGGGTGGTGCGGGGCAGCTGCCCATCCGGCGGCAGCTCCACGTCCCGCTGCACCCGGTTGCGCACCGAGAGAAGATATTCCTCCTCCGTTTTTCGCACCCGCACGTAGACCTCCGGCGGGTACGCCTGCGCTGCGGCACAGATGGCGTTATCCAGCAGATTGGCCAGCACGGTGACCATATCCACTCCGCTTAAGGGAAAATCCCGCAGGTCGCAAAGATCAAAATACACGCTTACGCCCTGCCGGGTGGCCTCCTCGTACTTGCGAGTCAGGATGGAGTCCAACAGCGGGTTGTGGGTATCCATAATGGTAGTGCTGGCCGCCACAGCCTTATCCACACCGGCAATATAGTCCTGCGCACCGGCCACATCTCCCTGTGCCAGCAAGGCACGCAACGCACCGATATGGTTGGTGAATTCGTGGGTCAGGCGGCGCTGGGCGGTGTAGGAATCCAGCAGAGCCGAAGCCCGCTGCTGCTCCAGTTCGGCCTGAAAATGCAGGCTGCGACGCTGCATGACCTGATCATTGAACATTGCCACGATGCACAGATGCACCATGACAGCCACCGTAAGCCCCACTGTCATCCCCATTGTGGCCATGGTGGCCCTTTTGTTGTTATCTGTGAGCATGAGCAGGATGTTCAGCACCACGACCACGCCCGGAAAAAAGCTCATGGTCAGCGCCTGCAAAGGCTCCAGCGCATTGTATCTGCGCCACTTGCCCACAAAGAACGATACCCCGGTGCTGACTACCAGATTTGCGAATGACATTATGATCAGACAATCTGCGCGCTGGATGACCTGCTGTAGCTCACACTCCAGCATCCACGATATGACATACCGCACACTGTTTTCAACCAACAGGCACATGGTACCGTTGATCAGACAGGCGGTAAATTTCTGCCCCGGCGTGCCACCAAACAGCATAACTGTGATGAACAGAAAAAGAAGCGTGTAAACCACTGCCATCGGCGTAAAAAAGCCATGGTTGCGCATGACCGAGAGGGTCATCGTAAGCATGGTTATAACACCGGACCACACCAGAGGGTGCTTTACCCTGCCCTTGCCAAGGTAAGCATATTCAACCATGATAAAGCCGAGCCATTGGGTCAGGCAGACCCAGTGGCCGTACATATACCAGCGCCAGAATTCTTCATTCATCACCGAACTGCCCCTTCCATTCCAGCCATGCGCTGCGGATGGCTGTATAGTACTGTCGGCTGACGCTCAGTTCTACCCCGCTGCGCAGCTCCACCTTATAGTTGCGGATGGAGCGCACATATTTCAGATTGACCACATCGCTGCGCCCTACCTGCAAAAAGCCGTTTTCGTACAGCATGGCGGGCAGATCAGCGATCTTGCCGTAAAAGGTGCAGATGGGCTGGTGCGGGATATCGCCGTAGACGTTGATCTGCCGCAGATCGCTTTCCAGATAATAGATCTGATCCAGCGGGATCTCACTGGTGGTACGGTTGTGGTGCACCTCCAGCGTTTTTCGGAGGTCGGACATGCCGGAAAAAATATCCTCCAGACAGCTGGGCAGCTGGGCGGCAATATCCCGCTTGAGTAGGTAGCGGTAAGCGTTGACCGTGTAGCCCTGCGGGGCAAATTCCAGATAAGCCGAAATGTACACCAGCACGATATCCGGGGCGACCTGCCGCAGCTTGCGTCCCAGTGCAATGCCGTCGGTGGTTTTCAGGTCTACATCCAGAAACGCCAGCTGGTAGCGTTCCAGCTCCGGGGTAGCCAGCAGCTGCTCGCCGCTGGTGCAGACGGTGCTCTGCACCTGAATCTCCCGGGCGCGGAACCATTCCGAGATGTACTCGTCCATCTGTGCAGCGAAGGCCGCATCATCGTCACAGACCAGAATGTGCATGGGTGTGTTTCCTCCTTTTTGAATACAAAAAAGCATATAGCAGTGTTTCCCGCCGGGAGAAGCACCCTATATGCTTTTATATTACACTTGTTCCGCCTGTTCGTCAATCAAAGACGGAGCAGACGCTGGGATCACTTATGCAAGGAATTTGTCGTAGAGACCAAATGCAAAGATGAACACCACGATGAGCGGCAGCACATAAGTCAGGTAGCCGCGCATCCAGTCCTGCACCTTGAGACCCTTGCCGGTGTTGACCTCTTTTTTGTAGTTCTGCCAGCCCCAGCCGTAGCGGGTAACGCAGAACAGCAGATATACCAGGCTGCCCAGCGGCAGGAAGAGGTTGCTGACCAGAAAGTCCTCTACATCCAGCACAGCACCGCCGAACACTGCAAAGCCATCCCATGCCCACAGGTTATAGCCCAGCACACAGGGCATGGACAGCAGGATGATGAGCACAAGGTTCACCAGACTGGACTTTTTGCGGCTGCAGCCAGTCAGTTCCATGCCACAGCAGATGATATTCTCGAACACTGCCAGCACGGTGGACATGGCTGCAAAAGCCATGAACAAAAAGAACAGGCTGCCCCACAGCCGCCCCATGGACATATTGGCAAAGATGTTGGGCAGGGTGATAAAGATAAGGCTGGGGCCGCTGGTCTGGTCCACATGGTAGGTAAAGCAGGCCGGGAAGATGATCAGACCGGCGGTAATGGCTACAAAGGTATCCAGCACCACAATGCGGACAGATTCGCCCAGCAGGGAATGTTCCTTGCCGATATAGCTGCCGAAGATGGACATGGCGCCGATGCCAAGGCTCAGGGTGAAGAAGGCCTGATTCATAGCGGAGACCAGTGTGTTGACCACGCCCACCTCCTGCATCCGGGCAAAGTCCGGCACAAGGAAGAAGGAAAGGCCTTCCTTTGCCCCGGGCATGAACAGGCTGTTGACGGCAAGCACCACCATAATGAGGAGCAGGGCGATCATCATGCCCTTAGTCACGCGCTCCAGACCGCTTTGCAGACCCTTGGCGCACACCAGAATGCTCACTACCACCACAAATACCATCCAGAAGGTCATAGTAGCGGGGCTGGCCAGCATTTCGGTAAACTTACCGGCCACCTGCTCGGCGTTGAGCCCCGCCAGTTTGCCGACGGCGGTCATGTAGAAATAGTGCAGCATCCAGCCCGCCACGGTGGTGTAGAACATCATCAGCAGGTAGCAGCCGATGAGGGTGAAGTAGCCGTGGATGTGCCACTTCTGCCCCGGCTTTTCCAGTGCCTGATACGCCCGCACCGGGCTTTTGCGGGAGGCGCGTCCCACGGCGAATTCCATGGTCATGATAGGCAGACCCAGAATGACTAGAAAGATCAGGTAGAATAGTACAAAAGCACCGCCGCCGCCCTGACCTGCAATATACGGAAACTTCCACACGTTGCCGATGCCGATGGCACAGCCTGCGGAAAGCAGAATAAAGCCCAGACGGGATTTCAGAGTTTCTCGTTCCATGATCCGATAACTCCTTACTTCTGCTTCCGGGGTGCGTTTTTGCCCACAGGGCCGCGAGGACGGCGCTCGGCAGCCTTGGACTGCTGCGCAGCAGAGCGGGTCTGTGCACGACCCTTGACCGCTGCGGCACGCAGACCGTTCACCTCGGCCTTAGTCAGCTCGCGGTAGGTACCGGGCTTGAGCATTCCCAGCTTGACCACGCCCTCGGCGTTGCGCTTCAGGCGCACCACCTCAAGACCCACGCTCTCGCACATTCGGCGGATCTCGCGGTTCTTGCCCTCCTTCAGGGTCATTTCCATCACAGTGCGGCCAGGCTCGTCAGTGACCACATTGATGGCACAGGGCATGGTCTTGGTGCCGTCGTCCAGCACGACGCCGCTGCTCAGCTTGAGGATGGTGGCCTCGTCGGCGCGGGGCTGCACGGTAACGCGGTACAGCTTGGAGATACCGCCGGACGGATGGGTGACGGCCTGTGCAAAGGCACCGTCGTTGGTCATCAGCAGCAGACCCTCGCTGTCCTTATCCAAACGACCCACCGGGTACAGGCGGGCGGGGATGTCACTGACCAAGTCCATCACGGTTTTGCGGCCCAGCTCATCGCTGGCGGTGGTCACATAGCCACGGGGCTTGTACAGCGCCAGATAATACAGCTGCTGGTTCTTTTGGATGTAGATGCGCTCGTCATCCACATGGAGCACGTCACGGTTGGGGTCCATTTTGTCGCCCACCTTGACCGGGTGGCCGTTCACCTTGACGCGGCCCTCGGCAATGATCTGCTCGGCGGCGCGGCGGGAGCACAGACCCTGCTCGGCCATGATCTTCTGAATACGTTCTTCTGCCATAATATTACTCCTTGTGCGCCTCACGGCGCTCAAAATGCGCACCGCTCCCCTGCTTTTGCGGGGCACGGTGCGCGGCTATATAGACCGCAGACCAAAAGATCTGCGGCTGCGGCTTGATTTGTATAAAAGGTTACTCTGCCTTGGGCTCCTCTGCGGGTGCCTTGGCGTCCTTTTTGACCAGAGTGGTAAGCTTTTCCACCAGCTCAGGCAGCATGGTCAGGGCACGGTCGATGCTGTTGGAGCTATCCGACAGCTGGATGGTGCGCACGCAGCCATCCTTGATGACCAGAAATGCCACCGGCTGAATGTTGACACCGGCACCGGAGCCGCCGCCAAACAGATCCTTGTTGGCAGCGTTCTTGCCGTTAAAATCGGTACCGCCGGAGGCGAAACCAAAACTCACCTTGGACACCGGCAGGATGGTGATGCCATCCTCGGTGGTGATGGGCTTGCCGATAATGGTGTTGGAGTCCACCATCTGGTGAATTTTCTCCATCGTAACGTTCATCAGGCCCTGAATAGGATGCTCTGCCATAAAACAACTCTCCTTTATTCATCCGTGCAGGCAGCAGGCCGCCGGAAAGCATTCTGAGATAGATTTAGTGTATCATCTTCAAATAAAAATGTCCAATACTTTTTTACGCCAGAACTCGTACAGTACCCGCACAGCGGCAATGACGATGAACAGCGCCTGTGCGCTGACCCGGAAGGACACCTTGTCCTGCACAGTAGGCTGGGCGCTGCCGAAGTCCGGCAGAACGCGCAGCTGGTCAAATTCCAGAAAGAAGAAATGGTCCAGCACGCCAAGGGTCGGGTACAGCCACGCTTGCAGCTTGCCGTAGCTGCGGGCAGCTGCGGCGGGGTCGTCCCCGCGCACACCAAGGCAGACCGAAATCCTTGTAAAGCGGAGCGCGCCAAACACTGCCCGCAGCAGCGTACCCACGCCCCGCAGCATGGTGCAGATCACATCCAGCGTAATCTTTGCCTTTTGGCGGGGCGGCTTTTCAGCTTTGGGCTTTGCGGGCTGCGCAGCCTTTTTTTTAGCTTTTTTGCGCTTACGCTCCGCGCGCCATGCGCGGAATTTTGCTTTCAGTCTGCCGGTAAAGCCCTTGGGCTCCTCCGGCTGGGCGGGAGGTTCCGGCTTTGGGTATTGGAACACCGGAAAAGTGATGCCCAGTGCCCCGGCCTTTACGGTAAGGGTATCGTTTTGCCAGCAGACATCCGCGCAGAAGGGGCACAGCAGCAACAGCGCCGCCAGCACCAACAAAATCAGCAGCAGGATGCCCACCACCTTGAGGATGAACAGCAGACAAGCGCCCACTGCGGAAAGAACCATGCCCATGGATCAGCCCTCACTTTCGGTCGGATCATCTGCCGGTGCATCGCTGTGCACCGGCGGCAGGTCTGCCAGACTGGACAGGCCGAACACACGCAAAAAGGTATCGGTGGTGCGGAAGCTGACCGGGCGACCCGGCAGATCCAGACGTCCGGCTTCCTCGATGAGCCCCTTTTCCAGCAGACCGGACACGCTGGAGGAGGAATCCACACCGCGCACCTGCTCAATAAAGGCGCGGGACACCGGCTGGTTGTAGGCGATGACGGTCAGGGTCTCCATAGCCGCAGGGCCAAGCGGTACGGCGCGGCGGCTGTCCAGCACGCGGCGCACACAGTCTGCCCACTGGGTCTTGGTAGCCAGCTGCCACCGGGTATTCAGATGCAGCAGGCACAGGCCGCTGTCTTCCCGCTGATAGCGGGTGTGCAGGGTCTCCAGTGCGGCATCCACGCTGGACTGGGGCAGCTGCACCGCCTGTGCCAGCTTATCGGCACCTATGGGGTCGCCGCAGGCAAAAAGCATAGCCTCCACGGCGGCAAGGGTTTGTTTCTGGTTCATGGGTTCTCCTTATTGCGTTCCGGGCGGGTGCGGCGCATGGTCAACGCTCCCCGGTCGTCCAGCGCGATGCGTCCGCCGCGCACCAGTTCCAGCAGCGCCAGAAAGGTAGCTACGTTGGTGCTGCGGCTCTGGCTGCGGGAAAACAGCTGCTCCATTTTTGCCACGGTGCCGCCCAGCATCCGGCGCAGGATGTACACCACCCGGCTGGTGACCGATACCATGGGCGCGGTGACCAGCGGCTCAAACTGCTGCTGAGTGGGCACGCGGCGGGTCTTGGTGCGGCCTGCCAACGCCTGCCAGTAGTCCGCCAAGATCTGCGGGGCATGGTGCAATGCGTAGGTGTTATCCCACTCCACTTCCATGGGACGGCGCACGAATACCGGAGCAGCCTCTCCTTTTGCGCGCAGCAGAGCCGCCATGCGGCGGCACTGGTCGTACTCGATGAGCTGACCGGTGAGTTCCTGCTTCATGCGCTCGCCCTCTTCGCTGCGGGGCAGCAGCAGAAAGCTTTTCATTTCCACCAGATGCGCCGCCATCTCAATGAAGGCGCTGGCGGTCTCGGGGTCAGGGTCAGCCTGCTCCACGGTGCGGGTGTACTGGTCGATCAGCTGCAGGATGGGGATATTATGCAAGTCCATTTTATGTTTGGCCACCAGAGCCAGCAATAATTCCAGCGGGCCGTCAAAATCTTCCAGATGGAAGGTCAATTCCTCTGCCACTCAGATCACCGCCCCAAGGCTGCTTGCATAAACGGTGTAGGCGATCTTATCGATATAGCCGGTGCCTGCGCCCAAAAGCGACCACACCACGTTATTCAGGTAGTAGAGCGGCGTATCCAGAAAGCCGCCCCAAACCGCTGCCAGCATGACGATCATGATATATTTTTCGTACCGCATCAGGCCAAAGTAGATGCGCTGCGGCAGCACCACCAGCAGAATGCGGCTGCCGTCCAGCGGCGGCACCGGAATCAGGTTGAACACCGCAAGGCTGACGTTCATCAGCACCAGATAGCGCAGGAACATGGCAATGTAAATGGTAGCGTTATTGACCGGCGCCCAGTAGTACATTACCTTCCATGCCACCATGCCAAGGTAAGCCAGCACAAGGTTTGCCACAGGGCCTGCCAGTGCCGTAAGCGCCATGCCCCACTTAGGGTTTTTGAAGTTGCGGGGGTTGGTGGACACAGGCTTTGCCCAGCCCACGCCTGCAAACACCATGCACAGGGTGCCCAGCAGGTCAAAGTGCGCAAAGGGATTCAGCGAAAGACGCCCCTCGCGTTTGGCGGTGGCATCGCCCAGCAGCCATGCTGCCAGCGCATGGCCAGCCTCGTGGAACGGAATGGCCACCAGCGCCACCAGTGCGCGGATGATATAATAGGTTGCCTGTGTGGTCATGTAAATCTCCTGTCAAAACGAATTTCATTCTTTATAATACTATTTTTTTGTGTCCTGCACAAGCCCCACAGCACCGGGAATGCAAAAAGTCGGAAGTCAACCATTAAATTCTACAAAAATTCAGAAAGATTTCTGTTCATTTTGAAACAATACAAATAGGCCGTCAAGGTTTCACTTTTCTTGCAGCCAACCTTTGATCTATTCTGTTCGCCGTATTTTCTTTATTACCACGCTTTCTTTTGGGGTGTGGTGTTGCACTTTTCTTACATGGCTATGCCAAGTTCATTCAAACACTGTTGGAACATGATCGCGCTGCTCTTGTACCCGAAGATTTTTCGCGGGTACTCATTGATCCACTTCTCTGTCTCCGCCAACTGCTCTTTGGAAACCTTTGAAAAGTCCGTACCTTTCGGGTGCTTCCTGCGAATCATGCCGTTGACGTGTTCATTGCTGCCGCGCTCCCATGAAGAATAGGGATGGCAGAAGTAAACCTTTGTCCGCGGGATCGTCTTGTTGATGCACGACCGTTCCAGCATATCCGCCGCCGCAAATTCTGTGCCATTGTCAAACGTGATGCTCTTGAAGATCAGCCGGAACTTCCTTGCGCCCAGCTTCCTTTCCAGCGCGTCAACCGCTTTCACAATGGTTTCTGCCTTGCGGTTCGGAACTCCTATTATAATCTCGTTGCGCGTCTTGCGCTCCGTCATGGTGAACAGCGCACAGGTCGTCTTTACTTTTCCCTTGCCGCTATACACCGTGTCGCCCTCCCAGTGTCCGAACTCCTGCCGTTCTTTCACTTCCGGGGGCCGCTGTTCGATGCTCTCCCCCGCCGGGGCGCGAGCAGCTTCTTTCTTGCAGACTTTCTTATATGCCTGCTTGTGTTTCCCGTGCCGGGGCAGTTCTTCTTGAGTGATATTCAGGAACAAGCCTTTCTTTATATAGTGGTATATCGTCTGCACAGAAACGCTCGTCTTGAACTGCTTGCCCTCCTGCTGCGCATATCCGAACACCGCTGCCGGGCTGCACTCTTTATTCAGGATCGTGGTTTCGATGTAGTTTGCAAGCTCGTGATCCTTGCCGATTTTCAGGGCTGGGCCTTTGTCCCGCAGGTGCGCTTGGTATTTCTGCTCCGCAATGTCCGGGCTGTACGCGCTCACAAGCTCCCATGTATCGCCCACCAGCCGCTGATACTCCCCGCGGTGTAGCTCATTGTACACCGTGGAGATATGCACCCGCAATTTGCTGGCAATGTCCTTGGGTTTCATGCCCTCGTTCAGCCACTTCTCGATCCGAAGCCGGTCTGTCCATGTCAGATGTTTGAATCTTCGCACGTTATTTTCCTCCTTTCTTTGTCGCTTTGTTTCGCATTTCAAATGTAACCGACTTTTGGCGTTTTGTCAACGGGGCCACCGCAGGGCAACAAAAAATCCCCGCCAGCGATCCGGGTAGGATCACCAGCGGGGATGTAGTTTAGCTCAGTCGTCCCGGATGGGGAGTGCCTTTGCTCTCGTATACAATTCAGTTCCGGTTCCGTTACCTCCCAGAGCGTGATAACTCTTATAGAGGTATTCAACGTTCTTCAAACCGGGCAGGTCGATGTACCCTTTCTCGATGTAATGGGTACACGCCTGATACAGCCGGTCGTGGAGAATTGCCAGCAGACCGTTTTTGATTGCCTTGTTTTCCTCTTTCTGTGCCTTGATCTTCTTGGAGAGATTACGGTATGCAGCGGTCAGACCTGCCGCCACGATGCCGAAAAGCCATTGCGCCCAGTATTTGACGATAAATTCCAGCATCGTTTACTCCTTGCGATTCTTGTTGTCCTCCCCCACATTACCGAAGTGGGCCACAGTAGTGGTTTCTGCGGATTTCTTTTCCATGTAATCTTCGAGCTTCTTCTTGGTGAAGTTGAACACGATCTGCACGATCCAGTCCAGCGTCCGCTCATTGATCGCCCAGTCCAGCCAGTCGGGGGTATAACCACGCAGTACGGCAATGACGTGAGCTTTCTTTTCTGCGCCCGCGCCGCTGCCGAACTTTTCTTCTGCATTGACGATCCACTTGTACACGGTCTTTGCGACAACAAGGCCATAGCCCAGACGTACCGCCGCCAGTGCCGTGACCACAAGGCCAACCACCATAAAGATGACAGCCAGCCATTCAGGGAATGCCATCAGAAAAACTTTCAGAATGTTCTCCATACTGTTTTCCTCCTACTCTTAACCAACCCAACGGCTCTTTACCGCACGGGTGTCGATATGTACCCAACCAGCAGGGCGACCGTTCTTCACGGGATAACGTCCAATGCCGCCGGTATCTTTCAGCAGAGTTTCGGCGTAGGCCGCAACCGTTTCTACGGCCACGCCCCGCACCCGAATATCTGCCGCCATGCCGTAGCAATGCTGGCTATACGTTGCGCCCTTGACCGCCTTGTTGTGGGCGGCAGTGCGATATGCGCTTGTGATCGTCACGGCCTTTCCGAAGTGATCCCGGATATTCTGCAACAGCTTCACAAGAGCATCATCAATAAAAATGGGATCAGTCCCATCCTTACAACGGAACTCTTTCACGGTAAAGTTTGCAGACAGTTTCTTGCCCCCATCCTTTGCCAGCGAATATGCGTTAATTGCCATTTTCTTTTTTTCCTTTCCGGCTCAATGCCTTACCACAGCCGCCCGCGCAGCACTCAGCGTACAGCACGGCAAACTCTCCGCGTTCTGCGGTCGTGTCTACTCCCGCCGCTTCCAGCTTACCGAGCAGCGTTTCGCACAGATCAGGCCACTTTCTTTCCATCGTTCTTTCCCTTCCAGAGCGTTTCCTCTGGGTCTGTCTTTCCGTACTTCCGTACAGCATCAAGATAAATCTGGTTCAGCCGCCACCGTAGACTCTCACTCTCCGTGTGTTCCAGCAGCCCCTTAATACTGGCAACACGGCGTTTGAACGCTTCTTCATCCATCTGCCCGGAAGCGTAAAGCTCTGATATTTTCTTGACCTCCCGTTTCAACCGGCCAACCGTGCTTTTGCGCAGCTTCATGTAGGCGGGCCAAATGCGCACACCAACAAACTCCACGCCCATCCGCACCGGTCGGATGCAGGTTTTATTGTTCAGGTCAAGCTCCAACTCTTCATGCAGGAATGTTTCGATCTTCGCTTTCCACTCGTGCAAGGTTTCCTTGTTCTCCCCAAGGATCACAATGTCGTCCATGTACCGGATGTAGTAGTGGATTTTCAGAACGTGCTTGCAATACTGGTCAAGTTCGTTCATGTAAATATTGGCGAAGAGTTGAGAAGTGAGATTGCCTATCGGCATCCCCACATCGTACAACCATTCCTCCGGCGGAGTATCTTGCGGGGCTTTGCCGCGGGGCAACCCGAACGGCTCTGCTCTGCTGTTTACCACGCTTCCGAGGAACTTCATCAACTCCGGGTCTTTGATACGCTTTGCCAAAATTTTCAGTAGCTTCGCATGGTTCACCCGGTAAAAGAACTTGCTTATATCCAATTTCAGGTAGTACCATCCCGGCCCCGGTTTCCGGTCTACTTGCCGCATCCAGTATTGTAACCGTGCTGCGGCCTTGTGGCTTCCCTTGCCTTTGCGACAGGCATAGGAGTCCTCAATAAATAGCCGGTCGTAAATCGGATTGAGGTATTGGTACAGTGACCATTGCACGATCCGGTCAGAGTATGGCAAGGCCATCACTAACCGCTTCTTCGGCACGGACACCCACAGTTTCCGGTATGGGCCGAGCGGACAGTCCACGGCGATCATCCGCTCTTGAATCTGAAACAGATTGTGTTCCAGATTTGCAGTAAACGCCAGCACTTCCGCCCGGTATCGTTTGCCCTTGCGGGCTGAGTGGTCAGCTTCTACGAGGTATTCAAACTCGCAGATCACATTCCACGCATTTTGAATCGTGTTTATTTCGTTTGGCATTTCTGCCCTCAATTCCACCGCGCCGCGCGTAGCGTTTCCGTTTTCGCGGCAATACATATTTTTTCCGGTCGTGCTGACCGGAACGGAAACGGATTCCTTTAGACCCACACACCGACTGCGACCCGTAGATCACAGCCCCCATATCCGGCGTGGAATCCCGCCGAACAAAAATGTTCTTGTGGTGTAAAGCGGAACGGCCCCCGTTGTTCGTCCACGAATTAGAGCGCGGATTGTTGAGGTTCAAGTTGAATACACCGGCACTCTCGCCATTGTTCCAGTTGCCGCCGCGGATCGGACACGCCGTAAATAACCCGTTCCCGTATGAAAACGGCAGGCTTTAGAGCGAAGCAATGTAGCCGCCCAACAGCCTGCCTATTTCATCGTTGAATTTCGCCCACGTTTCATACTGGTGCATCGTCAAGGGCGGCGGGTACTTGCCCCCGTGTAAATCCTTACTCGCCGCCAGCCGGACAAACTTTCTCAATACGGCCAGCTCCACGTCCATATTTTGCGTGGTGGTCTTTTTGAAATATCGCCGGTCTATCTCAACGCTGTACCGGAGAATTGCCAACATACTTCTGCGAAGTTCATCGGCCAGCTCACGGTCTTTCCGAGGAAAGCTCATTGTGAGCGGGTAGCCATAGTCAACCATTTCTCCGATCTTCTCCGCCAAATGGAACGGTTCAGGCTTTTTCTTTTTGTCGCCCTGCTGGGGCGGCACTTCGGCTTCTGCGTTCGGCACAGTCAACACCTCCAAAAATCAGCGCGGCGGGCCGCTGGCCCACCGCGCCTTATGTTCTATTTTTGCTTTGGTCTGCGCTACCGCGCAGCCCGTCAGCTTATCAGGCTTCAGCGGGCAGCTTTACAAAAGCGGAACGGCCCCCGTGGCTCGCCCACGAACTAGAGCGCGGACCGGCGAGGTACAAGCTGAATACACCGGCACTCCCGCCATTGTACCAGCTGCCGCCGCGGAACGGACACCGCTCGTCAGCGGCATTGTTCGCCCAGAAGTAATCGCCGCCATAGTTTGCATCAATGCCATCACCGGTCAGCGCGGTGTCCGGCATCAGAGCAAGGGACATAAGGATCAGCTTTGCAGCATCGCCAACACTGGCCGCAGCCGTGGTGTCCTTGAACGCTGCGCTGCGGCTCTCGTCCTTGGAATCGCTGATTGTGGTATCCCACTCCCAGTGATTGTTTACTCGGTTCAGCTTGATGGTTCCGGTAGTCGTGCCGTTGCCGTCCGGTGCAACCAGAGAGCCGTCACTGGCCTTGATTGCCCGCCATGCGCTGCTGGATGCACTGTTGCTCACGCTGTTGTCGGCGGCGTTGTTGTTGGGGATGATCTGCAACTCGCCCTTGACCAGACGCAGACCGATGCACCACTCCCAAATATTACCGTTCATGTCCCAGATGCCGTCCATGCGCCCGTTGTGGCTCCACGGCAGCGGGCCAGTGCCGGTGCGGACACGGGCAGTCTTGCCGTTGTCCTGCACACCGGGGACAGGGATTGCTTCGTAGTAGGTTTCGGAGCTGTCCTTGCCATAGTTGTTATTGCCTTTCGGCTCACAACCGTGCTTGTGACACCACAGTGCGACCGCCGCCCACTCTGCATTGCTGATCTCGTGCCAGCCCGCGCCCTTGGCGTTGGTCTGGGTCACGAACCAGTCAAGCGGATGGGACACGGTGGGATCTTCTGCGGGCAGGCTGTATGCGCGGCCAGTGTCGGTGCAGGTGCTCTGATACTTGCCAAACCAGAAGCCGTCAATCTCCTTGCCGTTCACGATGAACGCCGGGTGGGTTTCGGTGCTCTGGGTGGACAGCACATCGCACAGGCGGAACTTCGGGATAAACACATGGATGGACGGCATTTCCTTGTCGTCAAAGAGCAGGTCATTGGTGGGGAATGCAGTCTGCACCGCAAGGCGGGTAGCATCAAAGTTAGTTGCCATAGTCTTTTCCTCCCTTACAGAATGTCAAAATCTTCGATAGACCACAGGCGCAGGGTCACGTCGTCGGTGTTCAGCGGCTTGGCCTTGCGCTCGATGTGGGTCTTGTGGGCGGTATCTTCCGCCGTGGTGTCCTCTGCTGCTTCGGTTTCACCCTCCACAGCTTCGGTCATGGTAGCGTTTTCGGCTTCGCCCTCAACCTCCACGTCCTCATACTCGATTGCGGGGATTTCTACCTCTGCGACATAGAATCGGCTGTCGCTGCCGTCGATCAGCAGATTGCCCTCGGCATCGCCGGTGATGGTCTTGGTCACAGGGTAGTCACGCTGGTACTTGGCAAGGTTCATGGTCAGAGTGCCGTCTGCGAAGTCCAGCTTCGTGCCGCGCAGCTCATACTCAACCTTTCTGCCCTCGTTCAGTTCGATAACATTCATCAGTTCATACCTCCCGTTACTCTCACAACGACCACGACGGTCTGAGCAGAGCCGTCATGTTTCAGCTTGAAACCGTTGGTCAGCTTACCGGACACGGTAATGTCCCCCAGCCGCCCGCCGGTGTAGCTCTTAACGTACACGTCCACGCCATAGTTGGCATTCTTTCGGGTCTTTGCCAGTCCCACGCTGACCTCGTTGATCCCGAACGGCCACTTGCTGCCGTTTTTCAGCGTCACCTCTTTGACTTCTGCCGCCACCTCCGGTTCCAGCGCAGACAAGCGGCTGTTCTGCTGCGTGTCGGTGTTCTTCATGCTGGCAATGTCCGTAGTGTGACTGCCGGTGGTCTTTTCCAGTGCGGCCAGCCGGGTGTCCTGCTGGCCGTTCAGGGTCTTGATGCTGGCAATGTCTGTGTCGTGGCTGTTGCTGGACGTTTCCAGCACACCCAGACGACGACCGAACCAGAGCAGCATAATGTGGATGATGTTCGCCGCCATGTTGGAATCAGAGATACCAACCTCCATGCGGTTGAACTGATCCTGTTCCAGCAATGTACCCTGCTGGATAACCTTGCCGTCCTGATCCTCAACATGGTTGCGCCAAAAGGTTCTCTTAAACATCAGCATTTTCTTCTATCCCTCCTTGCTCAGAAAGTCTTTTCCAGTTCTGCGTTTGCTTCCGCCAGCCGCAGCACTTCGGGTTCGACCTCGATCAGCGGGAACGTAAACCGCAGCAGACCGGCGTTGATGCTGTCGCGGGACAGGCTCACGCTCTGGCTCCCGGCCAGCACACCGTTGTTGTCGTAGACGCGCACACCGGTGATCGTGTCCTTTGCACCGGAACTCGGTGCATTGACATAGACCACCACGGCAGTCCCGGCAATCTCCTTGCTGTTGATCTCGCCGTCAACCCAAGTGCTCTTGTTGAGCTGGTACTGGAAGCGAGTGACCGCCCGCAGCAGTTCAGCGCGGCGGTTGTTCAGAAAATTATCCGTAAAAAAAGCCATCCTCTTTCTCCTTTCTCTGCAAAAGAAAAAGCCCTTGCGGGCTGTTGCAGCTTGTTACAGGTAGGTCTTGCCGCAGACACGCGGCGTGATCTTGAACGCTTCGACTTTCACCTGACCGCCCGCCGTGGCCGCTGCGCTGGTTCCCAGCGTTGCCGCGCTCGGCTTTGTGCCAGTGGTCGAATCGCCCGCTTCTCCCGGACTTCCGGTGAATGCTTCCACTCTGGTTTCAGAGTAAAGCGGCATATTGGCGGTGTAGCCCTTTGTGCTGGTAACGGGCAGGTCGCCGGTCACGCCGCTACCGGTTTCCGCCGGGGTGATGGAGTAGCCATCCACCGCCGGGGTGGTTTGCAGCTCTTGTCCTGCGCTCCAACCTTTCGTCGCCACCTCCGGGATTGTGCCGGTGATTTTCGGGAACGCAAGGAACACTCCGGTGTTCGCCGCTGCGTCCAGCTCTGCGCCGGTCGAGTAGCCCAGTTGGGCGGGCTTCCAGTATGTTCCGCAGTACGTAATACCGCACTCCGGCACTTTGTAAGCCATGCACTCCACCGTCACGCCAACGCCGATGCTGTGCCGCACCATGTAGCTGATCTGTTCAAGGTGAGCAGACAGGCGTTTGGTGTATCCCAGCAAATCCTCCATTTCCCGGATGGTGTGATACTGCGCCGCCGCTTCCGTAATGTTGACGTTCAGCCGCCAGAAGCCCGGAGTGCCGCCGTAGTCGAACCACTCTTCTACCTCGGAATCAGGGTACACAGCACTTGCCTGTTCCCGGACGGCCTTGACCGTACCGGCGTACCGCTGAATCTCAATCGCCGTTCGGACGATTCTCCGCTTCGTTTCCACGTCGGCGGTGGAGTCGTACCACTCGATTTTGAGGTAAACGGCCATCTGATCCAGCACGCCCTCGTCGCAGGTGTCCACTTCGGAGAACGTCATGCCGGTGTCGAGATATTCAAACATCCGGTCTTGCAATTCTCCGTAGACAGCGGACAGGACTTGCGCCCACGGCTGTTCTGCAACAATCCGCGGCAGGCCGTCCGTGATCCTTGCGTCCCGCAGGTTAATCATCCTCGATACCTCCGTAGATGATCGTCGGCGTTCCGCTCAGTTTCGGAATCTGCACAACGGCTTTTCCCGAATCCATGCCGTTCTCGATCACCTTATCGACCGGCTGGCGCAGCTCCACTCGCTTCACGCCAGCGGCCCGCAGGCGGGCGATCAGCTCCATCGGGTTAATGTCCCGACCAATGGAACGCTGCCACTCCTGAAATTCCTCCACCGCTTTTGCCACGCTCTCCTGAACGATGCTTGCGCCTTTGGAATTTCCAGAGCCGATGTAATAGGTGAAGTCGATGGAATATTCCACCTCTTCCGGTGCTTTGCAGATTACGCGGTCTGTCATAGGGCGGCGGGCTTCGTTCATCAGATACGTTTGCATTTCGCTCATATCCTTTTCGCTCGGCATCTTGCCGCCGGTCAGCATGAAGAAAATGTACACCGTGCAGGCCACGTCCCGCGGGCTGACAGCGATTGCGCTCTCTACGTCCGACCGAAACGACATAGCCCAGAACTCGTAAGCGTCCTTTGGGCCAGCGCAGGAGTAGGTCGTGGGAGAAAGCCAGATTCTACGGGTCAGGCTGTCGTCGCTTTCCACGTCTGCGCCGCCGCTGCTGGTGTCGGTGTTCTCCACCGCCGCCACATACGGAATGGCATCAACCAGTGTATCAACAACACCGGGCGGAATGTCGTTGCCGCCCGCGCCTACCACTTCGGCCTGTGCCAGCACATCCACATAGGTCTTGCCAATGTCGATCTGTGCATAGTCCATTGTGGCAAAATAAACCCCCGCGGCAGTTCTGACGCGGGTTCCTTGCGGGATCATGGCAACGGTTTTCTGAACGGCAGACAGCGTAAAGCGAACCGTCACCGTTGCATAGGTTGCCGGGGTGCGCTTCACGCCAAACGGCAAGCCCATGTTGTCCAGCTCTGCGCCGGTCGCTGTTTTCAGCAGCGCACAGCGGGTGCGCTTCTCCGCAATCTGAATCATCATGTAGTACAGCTCCGTCATGCTTTTCAGGGTAAGCATAATCGGGTCTGCTTTGTTCAGGGGCGGGGCCGTACCGTTCACGGCCTTATAGTTCCGGGTATAGATTTCCGTCACCAGATTGCTTACATCCTGCAACGTAAGGTTTCCGGTAACGCTGTACTCCGGTATATCGGCAAACTCGGCAATGTTAGACAATCTGTACCACCACCTTTGGCCGGATGCGTCCTTGCTGGCTGTGGCTCGTTTCATACTCCACTTCCAGCACTTCCGCCCGCGGCTCGTACTTCTTTGTTTTGCGAATGATCTCTGCCGTGAGCATCGCCTGTGCAGCTTCGGCGGGCAAACTCAAACATTCCATGTTCAAGCCAAACTCCCGGTCAAGGGCTTGTTCTCCCTCTTTGCTGCCATAGAGTGTCAGCAGACAGTTGTAAATATCCAGTTCTTCGGTTTTGCCAGACGGCTCAATCTCAACGTCGAAGCCGCCAAGCGTCATAGTTTCCATATCGTCGCTCACGGTGCGTATTCCTCCAACGTCAAAGTAACCTTACCGTCTTTCAGTCCCCAGAAACGATGCACCGCACCCCATCCCGTCGTCACCTTTGTCAACTTGAACGGATTCTGCGACATAGGTTTGTTGTTCAGGATGAAGTAGTCAATCGTTCCAGCTTCACAGTGCTTCATGAGTGCGTCAAAGATTTTGCGCGGGTTCACGCCCAGCTTTGAAACCAACTGGATTTCAAACTGGTACGACTTCAAACCCGGCCCCGTGTACTCGCTCTTGTCTTTGCCGCCGATTACACTGTGCGTGGCCCAGTTGCTTGATGTGCTCCCGGTGATATTGTCAGGTGTCAAGACGCGCCAACTTGATACCGTAAATATCAGTCCCGCATAGCATCCAATGCTTCCCCATGCCATAGGATCACCCCCTTACGGTGTCGGAGTTCCGGTTTCGCCAGCAACAACATACGGGCCAGCCGTGGCCGCACCAGAATGAGTGTGCTTGTGGTTTACCAGAGAAATGCCGTTGATCTTGCAATCGCCGGAGCCACCAGAGATATTCACGGTCGATCCCTTGATGTTCACCGTCGTTCCGTTGAAGTTCAGCGTAACGCCCTTGATCTCAACCGTTCCGTTCTGACACACCTTTACGGTGGAACTTCCCACCTTGAAAGTCATGTCACCCTTGACGGTGTACTCCATGTTCTTCCCAACGGTTTCTTTCACATTGCCGTCGATGGTTTCCGTGTAGTCTCCGGTGTCGCCGTCGTACTGCTCAAATGCTTTTCCCTGCTCGTCGTTGTAGTCGTGCCGGTAGCGGCCTTTCTTGCCCTCGACGGGCTTGTTGTCCTCATTCCAGATCGTGCCGATGCACGTTCCCATTTCCTGACTGTCGGAGTTGTGTAGGACGCAGACCAGCTTGCCTACGACCGGCATCCGGTACATGGCATTGGAAACCATGCAGATTTCATCCGTGACCGAATCGGCGCGATCCTCGTATGTAACCTCAATGGTTCCGTCCTCGTAGTTCACCTTGGACACAGAGCCAATTCGGATAACGCTGCTCATGCTGTTACCCTCCCACTCTGCTTGCAGAAACTTTCGTCACCAGACCGGAAGATTTGTTCAGCGTGTGGCTCACGGTGTCCATGTAATACTTCCCGTTCAGTTTCCCTAGTCCCTTTATATTGATGCACATGGTCGAACACAGACTCAGGTTTCCCATCGTCGAAAAAGAAATGGTCGTGGCCGAATGGTTCTTGTTGTCGATGGCCGCTTGAAGCTGCCTTTTTGCGTCCGCTTCGCTGGACGCATACTGGTTCAGTTTCAGCATCCTGTCGGCAGTACCGATTGTGACCTTGATGTTGACTTTCTTTTTTTGGTTCGAGTAGGTGAACTCTCCGCCGGTGTACGTCCCGGAAAGCGTTGTGTTCCAGCTCAAAGAGTTAGGCACAATGTCCGCCGGGGTAAAGGTTGCGACTGCATCCTTTTTCTTGTACTGCTCACGATCAAAAATCCAGATTTTGCTCCGGTATGTTTTGAGGATCAGGCCATAGGTGCTGCAAAGTTTTTGCAGGAACGAACTATCCGTGTCGTCCTGCTCTTTCAGCGCAATGTCCACGTCCTCGGCATCCATGCTGCACCCCAGCCCGTACCGGTCGGCAATGGTCTGAGCGATGCGCTTGATGGAGGTCTTTTTCCAGACGCACTCTTGGTTTTTTTCGTGAAAGCTCGTTCCGTTCGGACGGGCCACCGCGCCGATGGTCAGCACACACGGCCCAGCGGAATAGCTGAGATCGTCCACCACCAGCGTCCCGCAGTCAAGCGGGGTGCTGTCACCCTGCACGATCCAGTTTTTCGTGCAGAGTGTCGGGTGTAGCACAGCTTCCTTATCCGGCAACCACGAGTTGATCCACTTATCATCCACCGCGTTTACCTTGATGGAAATGCTGTCGCTCGAATCTGCTCCCCGGTCGTTATAGGTGAAGCTCTCCACATCCCCGGAAATGTCCCCGGAAATATCGGTGTCGTTGTACTCCAATTTCAGGATCGTTTTTCTGGGCTGAATCGCAATCATATATATCACCACCTACCTTTTCCACGGCGGCAGGTTATCGTTTGCCGCCACCTCTTCTTCAATGTCCGGCGTGACTAGCTCAACGCCGGAATCGAATCTGTAAATCTCGATGTACTCCCGGTTTGCGGCCATCAGCACATCGGCTTTCAGCTCGTCACCGTAGACGGATTTCGCAATGCCGTCCCAAGTGTCGCCGCTCTTTGTCGTGTACGCCATCAGGCCACCCCCTTACGAAGCATATTTGACACGGCCCTGTTCGCGCTCTTCCTCGCGCATTTCGCGCTTGAACTGCTCGAACATTTCCCGCATCATTCTTTCGATTTCCTCCGCCTTTGCATCGTTTCCAACGGTGATCTGCGGTGCAAAAACAAACTGGGAATCCTTGATGCTGTTGGAGCTTTCGTTTCCGCCGCCCGCAGCGCGGTAAGCACTGGACGGCATATCCGGCAGGGTTTTCTCGGTGTCCCTCTGCGGCAGCATATAGAGCGGCGTTTCAGTGTCGGTCAAGACACCATCCTGCCAGCTCGACAGCACCGTGCCGCCGTTGTAGGTCTTGGCCGCTTCCGTTACGGCCTTTGTTACCGCGCTGTCGCTTCCCAGATACTTGTTCAGGATGATGGGTGCAACGTCGGCGGCGATACTGGTCGCCACCAGTTCCAAAGAGCCGTCCCCGGACATGGCGTTGTTCGCCACCGTCCACATCATCGACACCACATCACCGGTGGATTTGATGCCGTTGGAGCGCAGGGCGTAGTCGGCATAGGCTTTGGAGAAGTCGATCAAGTTGTCCAGCTTCTCGTTGCCCGTTGCACTTGCGCTGTTCTCTGCAAAGTCTTTCGCGGTCTGGCGCGTTTCAGCCGGAACATCTGGCGTTTCTGCGGCGGGCGGCTGTGTCGCGTCCTGCTGCGACAGCATATAGAGCGGCGTTCCAGTGTCGGTCAAGACACCATCCTGCCAGCTCGACAGCACCGTGCCGCCGTTGTAGGTCTTGGCCGCTTCCGTTACGGCCTTTGTTACCGCGCTGTCGCTTCCCAGATACTTGTTCAGGATGATGGGTGCAACGTCGGCGGCGATACTGGTCGCCACCAGTTCCAAAGAGCCGTCCCCGGACATGGCGTTGTTCGCCACCGTCCACATCATCGACACCACATCACCGGTGGATTTGATGCCGTTGGAGCGCAGGGCGTAGTCGGCATAGGCTTTGGAGAAGTCGATCAAGTTGTCCAGCTTTTCCTTGCTTCCGTCTGTGAAGCCGCCGTTCGCAAAATACTGGACGTTCTGCACACCAGCTGCGCGGGTCGCGTCCTCACCAGACACGCCCAGCATACGGCCAGCCCGCACCCAGTTTTCCACGTTGCTGTCATGGACGCTGGGCTTGAAAGAAATAACAGCTTCCGTTCCAGCTTCACCGGCGATGCTCACTCCACGGGTAAAGCCGCCGTTGGCGAAAGCGGGCATTGCCACTTCCGACAGGTTGAAGCCGAACGTCTGACCGGCGAAGTTCTTCGCCACCGGAACGTGTTCAAGCCACTGGGGAACCGTGAACGAGAAGCTATTTAGGGCGCGAATGATGCCGTTGACGACCGTGACCGTCACCGATACGATGCCCTTTATCAGCCCAACGATGGACTGAATCACAGGCTCTATCACCGGCAGCAGTCCGTGGATCACATCGACCACCAACTTGATCGCGTTTATCAGGGTCGTGCCGACCAGACTGATAATCATGCTTATCAGCGGTGACACCGCCGGGAACAAATCGTTTACCGCGAAGCTCAGCACATCCGCCAGCAGCGGCTTGATGTGGTTCACGCCGAGGTCTACAATTTGCCCGATCAGCCCCTTTACCGATTCGATAATTGGGATCACTGCACCGAACGTAGTCCCCAGATCGTCAATTCCGAGGATACTTTTCCCGCTCAAACTCTGCTGAATGTTTTGCAGGTTTTCCAACGAGAACGCACCGGCCAAGGTATCGTGGATGTTCCCTGCGATGCCCTGCACTTTCCCGGTGAATCCATCAAAGAGCGTCAAGCCTTTTTCGCCAAACACCTGTCCGATGATCTGGCGAATGTCCTCGAAGTGATCTCCCAACAGGCTGACCACCGCGATTACTCCACCCAGACCGGCGATTACCGGGCCGAATGTGGACATAAGGCCCGCAAAGATGTTGAAGCCGCCTTTCAGGACGGGCGATGCCACGGCTTTACCAAGCCCGAACGCCTTGCCGCCGAAGTCAAGCACCGGTGCTGCGATCTGGGCCGCTTTGCTGAGTCCGCCACCTATGACGGTTTTGGCTGCGCCGCCGAAGTTCTTCACGCCGCCCCATGCTTTCGCAAGGTCTAAGCCCTGCGACCCTACAATGCCGGAAAAAATTTGCTTTGTGACGTTTGCCGTTCCGCCCACGAACTTCCCGATGCCACCCGCAAACTGACCAATTCTGGATTTTGCAACAACGCTCGAAATATTTCCGAGGAACTGCCCCGGCTTCGTTTGACCGAAGATATAGCCCATTGAGGATAGTGCGGCACGACCAGTATCATTGCCGTTTCCCATTCGCCAGATCATTCTTCCGAGAGGTGTTCCGTTTGCAAAATTGGCATTTGCCAACCCTGTCACTCCGGTTTTCAATGCACTGCCGAAAATATTCGCCGGGAGGTGGATTACTTTCGACAGAAGCCCTTTCTCGTTCCCGGTAGCGGTAATTGCACCCTTGATGGTTCCGCTCAGACCCGCTCCAATTCCAGAGCCGATTGTCGTTTTCCCAAGGTCGCTTGCGGCAACTGCAATCCGGTTCAAAGCCGGGAAGCTCTGCCGGATGGTCTGCCCGTGCTCTGCCGCGCCCATAACATCCCGAACAAAATCAATCTTGGACTTTCCCAAATCCTTTCCGTTGGTCTTGGTCAGGCCGGTAAAGTTTTTCAGGGTAGCCCACAGGCCAACGCCTGCGCCGTTCGCTTTGGTCGCAATATTTTTCAGGAACGAGCTTTGCGGCTGCGGGCCAATAGACGGGGACTGGATGCCCGCCATCTGTGCGCCGTAGCTCATGCCGCTGGCGATGGTGCGGATGCCGTTGAAAATCTTCCCGCCGCCGGTAGCGGCCCCGCTCACTCCCTTTGTGACCCCGCTGACGACTTGAAGAATCTGCGGCGCAAACCGCATACCGGCCCACGCCGCGCCGATGCCGCCGAGCGTGGCGGCTACCTTGTCGCCATTGTTCAGCAGGTATTCGATTACTTCCTTTACCCGTGCCGTTATATCCGGCAGGGCTGCGCGGAAGTCGTTGATCTTCTCGATGCCGAACCCGGCAACGTCTTTCAGAATAGGCAGGAAGTTGTTTCCGACTTCGATGCGGACAGCCCGCCATGCGTTGCTCAACATCGTCAGTACAGATTCGGAGGTTTCGCATTTCAGCAAGAACTCCTTGTACATACTGCCGTTGTATTTAGAAGCATCGCCCACATCGTCCAGCGTCTTTATGAACAGGTCAAGGTTTCCGGTCAGCTTTGCACCGGATTCAATGGCCCATTGGCCGAGCAGCGTTTTCAGATAGCCAACCTGTTTGTCTTTCGGCTGGCTTCCAATGGCCGTGAACAGGCTCTTTATTGCTGCCGGTGCATCCGTCTGCATATCCTTTGCAAACTGTTCCGCAGTAAAGCCGAGCTGTTCAAATGCCGCCGCCTGTGCGTCGGTCGCCTTTGATCCCATCGAGAGGTTTGTGTACATCCGGCGAATAGACGTTGCAACCTTACCGGAGTCAACACCCATTGCCAGAAGTGCCGTAGACAGAGCCGCCGTACTTGCAACGTCCATACCGGCGATCTGGCCGAGAGAACCGGTGTCATTCACCGTCTGGGCGATTTCTGCGGCGGTCGTCGCATAATGCGCCCCCAGATAGTTGATCTGGTCAGCCAGCTCCATAACCTGATCGTGGTTTATGTCGAAAGCCACTTCCCACTTTGCGGCCCAGTCGCCCGCCTGATCTGCGGAAATGTCCATAGCCGTTCCCATTTCAGCAACATCACGCAGGAAGCCGTCACTTATCAGGTCGTCCATGCTCTTACCAGACTGACCGGCAGCAGCCGCAAGACGGGTCAGTTCTTCGGCGGTATACGGAATATCCGTGCTCAAATCAAGAATGTCTTTCGACATTTCTTCGTAGTTGCTACGAATGACTTTTCCGCTGTCGTCCGTCAGTCCGCTAACGTACTTCGTCACATCCAGCATTTCGCTTTCAAACGAAACCGATTCTTTCGTGGTATCGACCACGGCTGCGGCTATGCCACCGGCGGCGGCTACTGCACCTTTGGCGATATTCTCCGCGAACTTCGATGCGCCGTTTGCAATGCTCCCGATCTGCGTGTTCGCCAACTTCACCGCCTGCGCAAGTGAGTTGTCAACGTGACCGCCGATCAGGATGGAAAGCTCTAGTTCTTGATTTTTTGCCATTCCTCCGCAACCTCCCCGTGAATCTCCACCAGCTCACGCACAGGCAAGTTCAGGTAAAAATCTGCGCTTGTGTGCGTGACTGTGGCGAGAGCTATCGCCGCCTTTCTGATTGTTTTGTAGCCGCCCTTTAAGCGAAAAAATCCTTGTGGTTGACACCTGCGCGGAGCTGCACAGCTTCCGACAGGGGCAGGCCGAGGAAGAACGCAACATCCTTGCCGGTCGCCATAGAAGCGATCAGGCAGCAGTAGTAGTAGTTCAGGGTCTTTTCTGCTGCGCGAATGTCCTCTTCCTCCATGCGGTTCTCCGCCTGCCGGACATTCATGCCGGTCATGTTGGCGACACCGGACAGATCAACGGAAGTGTAGGTTTCGCCCTTGTAGGTATAGGGCTTGCCGAACTTCATGACGTGGCTATGATCGTCCTTGTCGTCGCCGTCCTCTGCCGTCGCGCTGCGGAGGGATGCCTGTACGGTCTGGCGTACCTTTTTGCTTGCGCCGATGGGAAGCAACTGGAAGAACTCAATGGGGAGCTTCGTTGCTGCTGCGGCCAGAGCGTCGGTGTATGCGGTGGCGGTTTCGGGGGTAATCATCGCGGCCAGCTCACCCTCGTTGTACAGCTTCTTGATGATAAGCACCGCGTCCTTGATGGTCAGGCCGTCCAGACCGGACAGGTCAATCTCGGTATACTCCTTGTCGTCGAACTTATAGGGACGTGCCAGCTCGATGATCTTCGGGCTCTTCTTGACCTCTGCGGTTTTGGTCTGCTCTGCGGCGGTAGAAATGTTCTTCTCCATGATGAAGTTTCCTTTCTGTCAGATACAAAAAATTGACCGCCCCGGTCTTTCGGGGCGGTCATTCGTTTCCTTTGGGATCAGATCAGAGCGGCAACATCCGCCAGCATATCCTCACCCTGCACACGGTAGATACCGTTCAGCTTGTCGATAGCGATAATCTCTTCGCCGTCGTTCTCGATCATCAGGTAGGTCAGTTCGAGCTTTACCTTTGCTTCCATGCCCTCGCCCGCCTTGATCTTGCCGGGAGTGAACTCCTTGACACGACCGACCTCAACGATGCGCAGGCCCTTGTAGGCATAACCAAGACTCTTATCGACCGCCTGCTGTGCCACACGGAAAGTCAGATTGACCTGACGCTTCGGGGACAGGACGTTGACAAAGCTCGAATACACGAGGTTGAAAGAAATCTCCTGCTCGATGCTCTCAAACTGGCCGATATTCGGTGCGGAGATTTTGCCGAGGATGCCAGAACCGGAAACGTCAATAGTTTCCGAGGTGATCTGCGGCAGGGTGATCTCCGGGGCCGTGCCGATTGCTTTCACGCCGTCAATGTAGACGTTGAAGCTGTTGACAATTTCCGGGGTCAGGTTAGTATCCAGTGCCATTGTTTATTTCCTCCTTCCTCTTTTAGCCGCCCAGCGCATCAGAGATTGCGTTGGGATCGAACTCCACCAGCTCTTCGATGTCCTCTGCCGGGTTGAACGGAGACAGATACTTGTGGAAAGTAATGCAGCCATTCAGCAGCGAGGTGGTGGGATTCTCGCTTTCGATGTACTGAATCTCATGGCGGGCGCAAATGCCACGGCTGACAAAGCTGTTTCCGCGCACATTCTCGCTGTCCACCAGAGCTTCGATCAGACGCTTGTTCAGAGGATCATCGACCTTCTGGAAGTAGGTCTGAATGAACGTGTTGTCGTCCCAGCTCATAAAGCGGCGGACGCTGAACCAGCGATCCTTGGGGTCGGTAGTGCCCGGATACGCTGCGGTGTTGTTGCCCCACAGTCTGAAACCGTTCATGTTCAGCCACGTTGCCACGCCGAACGAGTTGACGACGTTCGCCTGTTCCTGATCCAGCAGCACCTCCGTACCGTCTTTCAGGCAGGCGGCAGAGATTGCCAGCGTCTTGTTGGACGGGCTGACATGAGGAATGTCACCGTTGGCTGCATCGGTCGCCACGGTCAGTGCCGCCGCCATAGCGGAGCCAGCATAGCGCGTATCACCCACCTTGGCATACAGCCAGACAGGGTAGCAGTTCGGGCTAGTGACCGCCTGCTTTTCTTTCTGCTGCTTTACCTCGGTGTATGTGGTTGCGCCTGTGGCAGAGCTGTCAATATCCACGATACAAACAGCCCGGAACACGCCGTTGATGTTGCCGGTTTTCGCCTGCAAGCCAGCGGCAACGGTAGCATTCTCCGACCAACCGGGAGCCAGCAGAATACCGGGGGTCATGTTCAGCGCGGGGTAAATCTGACGGATTACCTCCATGCCGGTTTCTACGCCCTTGGCATTCACACCGCCCACAATGTCGGCGGCGGTAACGGCATCGGGGTCGATCTGCACACCACTCACGGTCAGGCTGGTTGCGCTCGCGGCCTTTCCGCCGGGGATGATGGCAATGGTCACATAACCGTCATCGTCAAAGGCTGCGGTGTAGTCCGTGCCAGCGGTCAGGGTCGTAGATGCGGACTTGACAACCAGCTTGTCCAGCAGAATGTCTTTCTGCTCCACAGTTGCAACGCCACTGTTGACCTGCACGGTGGTTTCTGCCATGTCCTTCTTGTGCTTGTTGGGGTCGAGGACGTTAATCAGGATCACCGGCGCAACGCCCATCACCTTGAAACAGGCCCCCATGCTCTGACAGATGGTGTACTTGTCGTAGTCGTCGCTATAACCGACCGCTGCGGTCGCACCTTTCAGGGTGTTTGCCAGCATCGGGGTGTTGGTGCAGTGATAGGGGTCGCTGGCGCGGTTGATCGGCGCAGTACCGATCACCACCTGCAAACCAGCGGTAGACTGTACCGGTGCAACAACACCGGTCGGCTGCTCAGTGACGTAAACGCCATGCTTATAAACTGCCATGCGTTACTCCCTCCTTTAGTTCAGTGCCGCCTTAACCGCGGCAAAAATAATACCCGCGCCGCTCTTGGGATTTTCCAGAGCTGCGCGAGTATTTGCGAAGTCGGCGATGGGAACCATCAGGCCCCGTGCCGCCGGGATTCTGTTCAGGAAGTCAGTCACCGCATCCGGCAGCGCGTCGCCGTCGCTGTACACGGTAAACTGCTTCACAGTGTTCTTTACGGACGGGCCACAGTACACAACAGGGCCGGTCTTTTCCACCGCTGCGGTATTCTCTGCGGCGGTCTGCTTTCTCTCGCTCATATTAACACCTCAATTTCCGGGTTGTTCTCGCTGCTCATGCTGGGGCAGGTCACGTCCATCTGCACGGTAGCGAAGTAGTACGGACTTGTGTTATCCTGCTGGATCGCACAATCAATGGGGAGCAGCACGTTGAAGTAATCGCCAAAGACGTTGTAGACGCGGAAATGCTGGGCCAAATCCTGCATGATGTTGTACAAATCCAGCACCGCCGGGGCTTTCATGTCCCGCGCTCCCTCCGCCTTATTGCGGCTGGGTGTCTGGTATGTACAAATAATCAGGCTCATGTCCACCAGTTCCGGCTCTTCCATCTTGTCGATGCTCCAACCTGCGGCCTTGACCAGAATAAACGGGGCGGCGGCGGCTACTGTGTCCACATCTTCGTCGTTGCCGAAGTCGGTTGGAAATTCAAAGTCGAAGATGTTGAGCGGCTTATCTTTGCCCTGACCGCTGAACGTCTTGCCCTCAAAGAGTTTTTCAAGCTCTTCGTGCAGACACTTCACAGCGTCAACCGGCGTATAGTTTCTTTCTCTCACTTTGCTTTCCTCCCGGCTTGCAGCAGAATCTTGGACACCTCATGCTGTAACCGCTCCTGCAAGATGATCTCGCTGTCCGGCTCCACCTCTTCCCGCCATACCGTACTGTGCATAGCACTGGCGGACGGGCTGGACATGGTGTAGAGTTTTTCTACAATGCCGTTTTTGTTCCTCCATCTTGTCGGTTTCGGGTTCGTCGCCGTGCGACCGAGAATCCTCTGCACCATGCCAACGTGTCCGCTGTCGAACTTTACCAGAAAGCCCTTACTCGCCTGACCGTAATCGGTCTGTCCGCCGGTCAGCGGGGCCATCGGATTTTTCTTCAAGACACGGGAGGTGTGGAACTCAGGCGACAAAACCCAGCTTGTTCCCATGTGAGGAACAGCCGGGTTTGACTGAAAATCGCCCAGATCGTTTCGGCGGCTGGAAATAAAAATCTCCGCCGTGGGGTTCTGCGTCGTCGCCCTGTTGCGGATTTTCAACGCATTCAGGTGACGGCGACCGGCGGAATTGACGGCGTACCGAAGCCGTGCTTGCCGCACCATCATGTTCTTGGCTCTCGTTGCGGTCTGGTTTACTGCATTTTTCATGGCTCTGGGAGCCTTGTCATGCAGATCACCGAGCGCACGTTCCACCTCACCGATGTTCGGCACTTGCACATCGTAGATTGCTTTTGCCATTACTGCCGCACCCTCTCCAATGTGACCAGATACAAGCCATGTTCCGTCTGGCAGTTTTTCACCGAGTATGTGATGTTGTCATACTCCATCGGTTTCCCGATTTTCGGAGCGGGACCATAATCTTCCGCCCGGACAAAAAATTGCTTTTGCGAAATGTACAAGCCTTGGTCGAAGTTTTGTTTGGCTCCAGCTTCCCAGTGCGATTTGCGTTCTCTCAGGTCTACCTCATACGGCACAACATCGAACTCTTCTCCGTCGATGGTGTGCTTTTCGACAAACTCTTGAAAGAAAACCTCGTCAATGTCGGCCATTGCCATTTCCAGAAAGTCGGTCATGGTCGCACCCGTTTACTCCGCAGAGGTCTTGCGGGCCTTCCTGCGGGGCGTTTTGTCCGCCGCGGCGGGGTGCGGTTCAGGCTCGTTGCCGTCGGCATCTGCCTGTTCCACAATCTCGCGGGTTTCCTCGTCCGGTTCGTCATAGACTGCCACGCCCTGCTGCACAAGGCGGTCAGCTTCGGCATCATCAAGGCAAACAAATTCCCCCGCCAGAATCAGCTTGGCGGGGGCGTTTGCCTTGGGACGGTGGCCGTAACCACCGGCGATGATCTGAACGATTTTCATGTAGCTGCTCCTTTCCGGTTTAGCCCACCACGTTTGCGGCGAAGATGTACGGGTTCCTGTTCTTTGGAGCGGCCAGAGGACGACAGCCCAGACGGAGCTTGCGGGTGTCCTTGTCCTGATCCACGACGAACTTCGGAACACGCTTTGCAGCATAGGTCGAGTAGTTCACCTGACCGTAATCCATCTGGGTGATGGAGCCGTACATCATGTGGCCGCAGTTGGGAGCAGTCACCATGGCGGCATCGGCAGGGAAATACTTCTTCGTCACGCCGTTGTCGTCGGAGTAGGTTTCATCAACGCTGAACACGGTGAGCATGAAGCCGCCGAAGTTCAGAGTACCCATGAGCACAACACCGTCGTACTTGGAAAGCTGCTGGCGAATCTCGCCGGTGATGATACCGCTGTTCTTGTCCAGAAGCCGCTGGGTTGCTTCATCGGTCAGGATGTAATCAGCAACATCCGTTCCGAGGATCAGATCGGCGGCAGGCAGGCCACGAGCGGACAGCATACGGCACATATTACGCACATCGCTGCGATAATCGCCGCCAGTCTCGTTCCACTTCTTTGCCACGGTATACAGGTGGTCGCTCTTTTCGCCGGTGAAGAAGCGCACCTGCTTGGTGTCGCCCTGCGTCACATCGTCGATGTACTCCACCATATCGCAGCCGTTGTTAATCATGGTCTGCGCAGCCATCCACTCTTCGCGGCGGGTAATGCGGGCATCCATGTCGGCCATATCATCCACCAGCAGGCGGGCGGCTCTCTGCTGCTCGTCCATGCCGGGATAGATTGCTTCGCCAAAGCCGCGCTTAGTCAGCTCGTCCAGCGTCAGCAGACGGGACGGTGCGATGTAGGCGGGCTGGATGCTGGTGATCTCATAGCCGCGGCGGGTCATGGGAATGTCGCCAACACGGGGAGCAACAAACGCGGCCAGTTTGCGGTCGCCGTCGCGGTACTCGGTAATAACCTTGTCAGCCTTGAAAATGTCACCTGCGCCGGTCGGGAAATAGCGATCTTTGAAGAAGCCGACCGCCGGGACGACCTCTTCAACGGCTGCTGCCAGAATGATGTTGTCGAAGAAATTCAGAAGAATCTCAGCCATTGTATGTATCCTCCTTTCACATCTCAGTCACGGGCAGGACTGCAATGCCGTTCATGCGCAGTGCGCTCTTGTCCGCTTCGGTCATGGTGTACTCGTCTTTGACCACCAGTTTGTCGGGGTTGAAACAGCCTGCCAGATAAACGGTGGTGGTTGCATCGCCGGTGGCCGGTACGGTCACTTCGTCGGTCAGGATGCAATCTGCGGTCAGCGTGTCGCCGGAAGCGGCGGTGCTGCCCAGAATGTACAGCTTGCCGTCCTTTGCACTCTTTGCGAACACAGTCCCGCGGGTGTAGGTAGCTTCCTTGCTGCCGACACTGGCAATTTTGCCAGCACCGACTCGCTTGGGCGGGGTCAGCCCCACGATCAGGTTGTCGTACTCGACCTCGCCCAGCTTTTCACTCAGCATCTTAGTTGCCATAGGTCAGTCCTCCTTTTTGGGGTGCAGCAGGTTCTTGAAAGCGGCCCGCTTCTCGGCATCGGTCGGCTTGGTGTTGGTCACGCCAGTACCGCCCACACCGCCAGCGGTTGCACCGCCCACGGCATTTGCTCCGCTGGCCTGTGCGTCGTCCTGCACATCGTCCAGCAGCTTATGGCCTTTCTTCTTTGCATCCAGAGCGGCGCGGTAGGTAAGCTCCTGTGCGGTGCAAGCCTTTGCGCCATACTTGGCTTCTGCCACCAGCTCGGACGGGATGGTGTCTGCGATCTCGTCAATGGCGGCAAGACGGTCACGTTCCTGCTTCTGTGCTTCTGCACGGGCATCGTTCACGATCTCATTGACCAGATCAGGACAGCCCGCCCGAAGCTCTTCTTTGTTCTTGAACTCCATTTCGGTTCCTCCGTTGTCGTTGTCCGGCTCTTCCGCCGGGTTGCTGTTGTCGGTGGTATTTACAAAACCGCCCTCTGCGGCAGGGGCCACCACAGCGCGGTTTCGTACAAATTCAGGGGCATCGTCGAAAGCACCCGGCACGGCAACGCTGTTGATGAACAGCGCACCGTTGCGGTTTTCGACCTGTGCCTTGGTTTGGTTGCCGGTCGTGACTTCATCCACAAAGCCGTGTTCTTTGGCTTCGTTTGCAGACCACCACGATGTAGCATCCATCCACGCCGCCACTTCCTCGACGGTGTGGCCGGTCTTTTTGGCGTACTGGTTCAGCACGTTGGTACGCATCACGGTCAGCGCATCCATAAGCTGCTGCAAGCCCGCCATGTCCACAAACCCGTTCGGGTTCACCCGGATGGGATGGATCATGTAGGTTGCATCTTCCGCCGCCTTGACCACCTTGCAATGACTTGCCACGATGGTTGCGGCACTGGCGCAAATGCCCTCGATCTGCGCCGTGACTGTTCCGATCCGGTTTTCCAGCAGCGCACCGATTGCCTGTGCAGCCCAAACGTCGCCGCCGCCGCTGCAAATGCGCACCGTCAAATCCTCCGTTGCCGGGATCGTCGCAAGATCAGCGGCGAACTCTTTCGGGGTCACTTCATCGCCCATCCAGCTCGTTTCGCTGATGTAGCCATAAAGCAGAAGTTCCGCCGTGCCGCCGGTGTCGGCTGCATTGCGGAACTCCCAAAATTTCTTATTATTCGTCTTTGCCGGGGTCGCCGCCGTTCCGTTCAGGAACAGCGGTTTGCTGTTGTGCTTGTGCTCCTGCAATTTCGTCCACCTCCCGTTTCAGTGCGGCTTCGGATTTCCGTTGCCGCATATTTGCTTCGTAACTTCCGCCGGTCATTTGGGCGGTTTCCTGTGCTGCCGTAGAGAAGCCGCTGTTCACCCGCATCTGGGCGGCTGCGGCTTCATCCTTGGGGTTGAGGTTTGTCCGTGCCGGGCCGTTCCATGTGCAGTTCATGTAGGCCGCGGCCACAGCCGGGTCAACCAGAAAACCGGGGGCTTTGATCCTGCCCTTGCACACAGCTTCCCGGAACCATGCTTCGTAGACCGGCTGGCAGAAATAATCTGCAAACCAGTCACGGTGCATCCCGGTTGTTCGCCAGAACTCGTTCAGTGCGCCCCGCGCCGCTGAGTAACTTGTGCTGAACTGTTTGTAAAGCACCTCGGACGGAATTTCCAACGCTGCGGCCATCTGCTTCACAATGGCGTTCATGAACGCTTCAAATCCCGTGGTCGGATGTTTGGGGTCTGCAAACTGTACATCTTCGCCGGGATTCAGGTCGATAAACGCGCCGGGAGCCAGCTCTACACTGGTTTTGTCCGGGGCATCCACTTGCACCTCCGGCGGAAGCATCTCGCCAAACGGTATCTCGTCAGACTGATCCGTTTTCTTGATGAAAACCGTGAACATGGCTGACACCACAGCGGCGGTCAGCTCTGCGTCCGTGAAGCGGCCCAACTGCTTCAAACTTTCCAGCACCGGAGCCAGCAGCGGCACTCCCCGCACCTGACCGGCGCGGTCACGCTGCATCAGGCACAGGATGTTTTGCCGCCCGGTCTTTGCGCCGTAGGCTTCCACTCTCGTCCAGTGTGATGCTGCAAGGCCAGCCGCCGCCGTGCTTGCCAGCGGGTGACGGTCGCAAATCCAGTAGGCAACGACCATGCCCTCGGCATCGGTTTCAACACCTTGCACGATCTTTTCAACATGGCGACCGTTGATCTCGCAGGGCGAAAGCACATCCATGAAGCTGGGCGAACACAGCCGGTCGGCTTCGATGATCCGCAGCCGCAGATCATACGGCACACCGGGCGACTTCTTGTTTTGCAGCACCGCCACAGCGTCACCGTTCAGCAGGAAACCCGTGAACACGAGCTGTTGGAGCATATAGAAGTTATCGAGCCGGTCTGCATCGCAGGTCGGTTTGTTCGCCCACAGGCCAAACTCCCGTGCGATCTGGGCGTTGATCTTCTGGGCTTCTTCATCGGAGATACCCAGAAAGGCGTTGTCGATCTGGGGTGTCGGGGTCAAGCCGCCGCACACCACGTTGGTGCGCATCGTCTTGATTGCACCGGTCGCCAGCGGAACGCCCATAAAGGCATCGCGGCTTCTTTCCCGCAGGACTCGAAGATTATCCTCGATGTCCTCTTTCGGGCTTCCGCCGTGCCATGTCCAGCCCCGCATGGATTTCTTGTGCAGGCTGGCTCCATAGTTGGAGTAGCCCGAATTGATCGCCCGTATTGCCGACTGTGCGGCAGCACGTTTCACCGCCCGCTCCGGGGCAATCGCCGTGAGCAGGCTATCAAACATTCCCATGTCAGCCCTCCCTTACAGGTCGCGGGGTACAAAATGCCCCATCCGGTTCCTGCCGTTCCGCTGACGGGAAAGTTCCGTCACCTTGTTCGACCAGTATTCGATTCGTTTACCGATCTGCGTCAGGTCGGCTTTGGTCAGCGACCGGTTGCCGATCTGGTAGCTCTGGCCGTGCGATACGCTCTCTTCGGCGGCTACCCAAACGTCCAGCATCCGTTGTGCTGTTTCCAGCGTAATTCCTGCCATTTAGATACCTCCCGAAAGTTGACGACGGCCCCGCGCTTTCTTGACCGGCTGGACGGTGGTTCCGTCTGCGTCCGTCTTTTTCAGCACAGGGCGAGAAATGGCAAGAGCCGCGGTTGCGTAATTGCGCAAGTCCAACGGCTCGTTTCGTTTATGCTCTTTGTCTTTGATTTCCCAGTATTCTTTCAAGCGGCCTTTCACAAACCGCACCACTTTCTTCTCAGCCGTTAAGCCCTTGAAGTATTCCTCCGTGTAACCCGCTTCCGGGTTGGACGGGAAATGGCAGTAGTTCGGTCCGGGGGTCTTGACCTCCAACCGCTGGTAGATGGTCGTCTTGCCAGCGTCAACGCCCAGAATGAACAGCTCCGCCTTGACGCGGTTGTTCTTGGACGGGTTGCGGATGAACGGGACTCCGCTGCCGCCCATGCCCTTGATCGCAAAGATACGGCGGTTGAGCCGTTCCTTGGCGAACCGGTACACCGCGTCGGTGTGGTGTCCGCCGGAGTCGATGCAGGTAGCCAACAGTGGGTAGGCCGTGCCATCCGCCTTGCGCCACGTTTGGAGCAGGAAGTTATCAAGGTCGTCCCACACCTGATCCGACAGCATATCTCCGTAGATTTTCTGGTAGCGGATGCCCCAGCTCTCCACACCCTCGCCCCAGCCGACCACCTCAACTTCAAAGCGGTCGTCCTGCACGTCAACACCGGCAGTAAGATACAGAACATCGTCCGGCACTTCTGCGGCGTAGATTTCGCGGCGGTTGAACAGCTCGGTGTCCTCCAACTGGATTCCACGCTCTTCCCACGTTTCGCCCAGCTCGGTGTTCACCCAAACTTTCATCTGTTCGGGGTTGCCGTGGTCAAGGGCGATCTTGGCTTCTATGAACTTCTGCACGACCTCTTTCCAGCCCACAAAGGTTGAAGCCAGCGTGTTCAGGTGAAATCCTCTGGCTTCTGCGCCGGGGTTGGCTGCAACGTACTTGCCGTGAATGCCCTGCTCTTTCCACCGGTATTCGTTGGCGATGCAGCCGCACTCCCGGCAGACGTAGCTCACACCCTTGTCAAGATCGTCCGGGTCAAACTTGACGTTCTCCCAGAGGAACGGCTGGTATGCTCCACATTCCGGGCATGGTACGTTCCATTCCTCTTGCGTAGAAAGCAAGTAGGCATCCTCGATTCGGCTGTCTCCCTTGATGGTGGGAGTGCTGACCATGACGGTCTTGTAGTCCCAAAAGGTCGTCTGGCGTTTCTTTGCCAGATCAAGGGGATCGCCCTCAGTTCCCGCGCTCTTTGGGTAACGGTCGATCTCGTCCGCCAGCAGCACCTTGATGGGGCGGCTGGCAAGGCTGGACGGGCTATTTGCACCCACAATGGTGATGTGTCCGCCGGGAAAATTCTTCTTCATGACGGTGTTGCCAGCGTACCGGCTCTTGGTATCTACAAGGCCGGTAAGCCGGGGCGTGTCCCGGATCATGGGAGCAATGCGGTCTTTCGAGAGCGTTTGTCCCATGTCAAGGGTCGGCTGCATACACATCACCGGACAGGGTGCGTAGTCCATGTAGTAGCCCAACGGGTTGAGGATGAAAGCATCCGTCTTGCCGATCTGCGCTGCTGACATGACGACGACCGACCGGACGTGAGGATCGCCAATGGCATCCATGATAGCCCGCTGGTAGGGGGCTTTCTCTGTATGCCACCGCCCCGGCTCTGCGCTGGACTCAGCGGACAGCACCCGGTACTTGTCCGCCCACTGGCTGACGGTCAGCGGCGGTGGCGGACGGAGCTTGCTCAAAACCTCCGCGAACAGCTCCACGGTCTGCGGTTCAAGTTTTACGATCCGTTTCTTCTTCACGTTTCGACTCACCCCTGACGCATTCCGGGAACATACACAGGATAAGCCGCTGATGGATGCGCTTGCCCCACGGACAGCCCTTGCACTCGCTTCCGGGTTTATCCGGTTTTTTCTCCGTCTTGTTCATCTTCATCATCCTTTGGCCGCTCCAATGCGACCTGATAATTTGAAAACTCTTCCATGATCTCGCGGAGGGAGCTTTGCAGCAAGTCCATGATCTTGTCCTCGTCGCCGTCCAGCTTGGCGATGTTCGCCGCCAGCTTGTTCGGCAGGGCAAGCAATCTCGAACGCAGATTCATGACGATGGTGGTCATGCCGGTCATAATATCCGACTTGCGGTAAAGCTCACCGTTCCGCACCTTGTTCTCGGTTTCAGCAGCGATCCGCTTTTCCTTGGTCAGCTTCGCCCGCTCTTCGTTGAGATCAGCCTTGCCGCCCTCGTCGCCCCGCAGGTAGTTGATGTATCGCCGGACGCTGGAACGTAGATCGTATAGGCCGGGGGCTTTCTCTTCCAGCACACCCTCATCCCGGAGCTGCCGCACTCGGCGTTCGGACAGGTCAAGATACTGCGCCACTATCTTTGTCGTGTGGAGCTTCTTCTTCATCCTCTTCGTCCCCCTCCGGGTCTACGTCTACCTCACCGGTCGCCCGCATCTTTGCAATGTCAAGGCGGGCCAGTTCCAGAGCGTACCGCTTTTCAAATTCTTCTTGCTGTCGAATCTGGGTCGTAAGGGAAATGATTCTGCCGGAAACCTTGTTCAGAGCTTCCCGCAACTGCGTCACCCGGACAAAGGCACTGTCTTTGTTGACCATCGCCATCTTCTGCACGGCACTGTCCGCCGTCTTTCCCTCGGCATCCGGGCCGGGTTTGCGCATATCGGTGATGGTGGCCGTAAACAGTTCTTCCGGGCTGCACTTCTCGTACTCCGCGATCTTCTCCATGATGTGCCGCTGCTGAATCCGCAGCAGCTTCAACTCATAGGCGTTGTTCGCGCTGGCCCCGGTGGGTATCGCATTCAGCCACGCCCGTTCCTCTTCGGTCAGCCGGTCAAGGTGGATGGTGCTATATGCGCCGTCTTTCTCGGCGTTGGTGTTTCCGTCCGGCGCACCGCCACCGGTGTTGCCCTTGGCGTTCTTCTTGCCCCGGCTGTTCTTGTTGCCGGGTTGCCCGCCGCGCTTGCGCTCTATGGCATCCTCCCACCGGTCGATCTTCTTCCAGTTGCGGACTGTGCCATAGGTCACGCCCAGCTCATTGGCAAAGTCTTTGAGATTGATCTTCTCGCCCGACCGCCGCCGCTTGACGTACTCAGCCTTTGCGGTGTCGCGCTTGTCGTTCCGCTTCGGCATCCTGCATCACTCCTGCACCCCGTTTCCAGAATCCGCGCAAAAGAAAAAGCCCCACGACATAACGCCGTGGAGCTTCGCTTACTTTTCACTGTACCCATTATACCCGGAAAAGTGTATCACAGTGTATCATTTTGAAAATTTTCCCGAAAAAATCCCCCCTAACTTTTTCAGACCCCCCTCCGGGGAAGTGCAAAAAAGCCCCTATACCTAGAAAATTTTCGGGCTTTTGGACCCGTGAGTGGAAGAATCTTCCTCCCCAGTACCTTGCCGGTGGCCCGGAAAATGGTAGAAAAAGGAAGAAAAGACCGAAAAATCGGACTTTTTCAGTCGTCAAAATCGCCAAAAATCCGGGAAAAATCCCGCCAAAACAGCCCAAAACCCCGGCAAAATGACGGAAAAACGGCGGCAAAACACCGGCGGCGGGCGCGGCATCATCGGCCCGGCGCGGCCTGTCCGTGGCGATCTGTCCAGCGGGGCGGGGTGCTGCTGCCCTCTCCTATATAGCTATGTGGGGCGCGTCGGCGGGGCGATCTCCTACCGGCGCGGGGCGGGGCCTGTCCTATATAGCTATGTGGGGCGGCGGGGCGTGGCGGCGGTCGTATGGCGGGCGGTGCTGCTGTCCTCTCCTATATAGCTATGTAGGGCGCGGCGTGGTGCGATCTCCTACCGGCGCGGCATCATCGGCCCGGCGCGGTGCGGGGCGTGGGCGGGGCGGGGCCTGTCCA